>Ga0126342_10006054_pt1 | contig 21337 bp, 30 predicted proteins | sample Cyp1metagenome_FD_92528 | JGI IMG/M metagenome (GOLD analysis project Ga0126342, IMG submission 92528) | Coral microbial communities from Lord Howe Island, Old Settlement Bay, Australia - Cyphastrea 1 metagenome | ecosystem: Host-associated > Invertebrates > Cnidaria > Coral ...
AATGTAATGTATGTATGTAATGTACGTAATGTATGTAATGTATGTAATGTATGTAATGTATGTAATGTATGTAATGTATGTAATGTATGTAATGTATGTAATGTATGTATGGTATGTATGGTATGCATGGTATGTATGGTATGTATGGTATGTATGTATGTACGTATGTGCGTATGTACGTATGTACGTATGTACGTATGTACGTATGTACGTATGTACGTATGTACGTATGTACGTATGTGCGTATGTACGTATGTATGTATGTATGTATCTATGTATCTATGTATCTATGTATCTATGTGTGTATGTACGAATGTACGAATGTATGTATGTATGTACGTACGTACGTATGTATGCATGCCCTACCATGCAACGTTAGTGACTGGAACCCTACAGGCTTGGTTGCATGATTTTTTTTTGGCCTGTCACCGTTACATCTAATTCGAGGGGAAGACGGTCTTCGAGCGAAGGCCCTGGGCCCAAACTGTGACCAATTGGTTCTTGCGATGTGGTCTCATTGCATTTCCTGCGAATCGGAACATGTTTGGAGGAACTCGAGCTGGAAAAGAAAGCTGCAGCATGCTTAGTCTTGTCAAAATTTGTTCCTACTTGGGAAACTTGTTCTTCAATCAACTTTGTGGAAGATTTCGTCTGAACGCAAAGGTGGAGTGGCAAGAAACTGCCCAAAGAATGATTGACGAAGAACGACAGCACTGAACTCAGTGAAACAAAAATGAAGAAACACATCAAAATATCCTTGGCAGGAATCAAACATGTTGAAACATGACTGGTTCACAAAAAGGAAAAACACATGGATACTAAAAATAAAGGGAGCACAAATTCAGATTTTGTTATTTTTTTTGCTATCGCACTCACCTGTGCATATGCGTGTAGATCAGTTGTGTAGTATCTGTTCTTATCAGTTGCGCTCGAACCTGTCAGGCATGGACCACAGCGCAGGGATGACACGCCACAACACGTGGCTCAAGCAACAAGGAAAACAGACAGTGGAGCGGGCTGCCAGATTTTCAGATGGTAGTGGAGCCTAATGATCCACACTTTGTGGTGAGGGCCCTGCTACTGAAATTCGCAGATCCATGCAGGCTGCTGTGGTGATAGCGCTGCTAATGGTTGCAGCTGGTGGCAGGATGGTGGAACCTGGGGCAATGGGCTGGAACCTGGGCTGAGAAGTGCTGCAGAAAAATCGATGCCTGGCTCTCAGACACTTGTGGTGAAGACAGCGGCTTTGATGAAGAAGATGCTCGAAGTACTTGGAGCAGAAGTATGCGCGCAGGCAGATGGTTTGGTTGATACCCATGGCAGTTTCAATGTTGATGCTTTGAACGAAGGGCATGTGAGAAGAGATGGTTTGGCTGGCAGTTTGAACAGTGCAGACCTTGGATGGAGTAGCAGCAGAGACTTTGATGAGCCCAATGAGTTCATGCCGGCAGAGTTTCACATGGCAGACTTTCAAAGAGCAAAGCTTCGAAGCAATCACCGTTCCTTAGGAAAACGTGGCCACTCCTTTGGGAACAAGTGTGGCTATGAACCCCTCTGGAGGTGCGATGGTGAACTATGTGGAGAACGTTGACTTCAAGGTCTTGGATGGTTGGCAGTTCTAGGTGAACATTGTCTTCAGGCGCAATCCTTTGCAGTGCTTGGAGTTTTACGTCCTCAAGGTCCTTGAAATGGCATTGAGCTTGGTGAAGTATGTCCTCGAGATCTTGGTTTTCTCTCTACGTTCTCTCCCCTATCTCATGGACAAGGGCATGGATGTTTGTCATTCTGGCTTGATGCAATTTTCTGGTTGGATGATGATATTCTATGGATGTAGCATGTCATGGACGGTGTCTACAAGCAGATGTTTGGCAGGCATTGCTAGGAGCTGGATGGCATCTATGCCAAAGGTGCTAGTGCAGGAACTACGAGGCAAGGAGTTGCAGTTCGGTTTGATGGCAGTCATTCTGGTTTGCATCACATGGTTTCTGGCATTGATGAACAGAAACTGGATGAGCAGCCAATGGGTGAAAACATGTCAAACTTTACAGATGACACGGTTGAAAAAGAGATGTGCCAGCAGAATGTAGCATGAAACGCAAGTTGGTAGCTGTAATTTTTCTTTGCAGTATTGGAAATGCTCATGCAATGGAGCAACAACAAGCAATGCTGGAGAGAGTCATGGTTCTAGCTGAAGCTGCAACAAGAGCAGCTATAGCAGCAGAGAAGGCAACAACTCAAACAGTGCATACAGCAGCAAACCTAGCAAGTTCAAGTTCGAGCTCAGTGTCAGATGGTTTGCAAGCAGCATCAAGGATACTCAAGAATCTTGAAGATGCTATGACTTTTGCTTCCTGGAGGTTTCAGTTTATGTCATGGTTGACATATGGTGATTCAAGGTGTATTCAGGTGCTTCAGGCTAAAGAGGCCACAGAGGCAACGCCAACAATGGCTGACTACAACGAAGCCCAGAAAGAAATGTCTCATAAACTATATGCTGTTTTGACAAGCTATCTACGTGGTCGTTGTGCACATTTAGCAGAGGCTCATGCAAAAGCTCGCGATGGTTTCGCAGTTTGGTACAGTTTGATGAGAGAGTTTGAACAAAGCTCTCGTCAACGCAGTCTTGCGTTGGCACAAGCCCTTGCTTCCTATCCCACATTCTCCAAAGACCGCAGTTGCATGGACTCCAGTCTGATCTTCGAAGAGACCATCCAACGGTTTGAGGAGTCCAGCAATACCAAGTACCCCGATAACTCAAAATTGCTATTCTTCTCAGGTGCTCCCCTGCAAAGCTCGGAGAACACCTTCAGCTTACCTTGGATGAGAAAGCAACCTACATTCAGGTCAAAGAGCAGATCATCAGCTTCGAGCGTGTGTCAAAGAGCTGGAGTCATGAAACAGTTAAGAAATCTATCCATGATGCCAACAAGGGCACTGCCGATGGGCCAACTCCTACGGAAGCGTCAAGGGCAAGGGGAAGAAAGGTAAAGGAAAAGGCAGTTGGAACATACCATGGGGTGCTGGCCGTGGTTTTGGTGGAAGAGGTGGAGGAAAGTCGAAAGGTAAAGGCCAGAAAGGACGTGGCAGAGGCAACAGCAAAGGAGTTAAGTCGAAGGGCAAGGAAGGAAAGGGCAAAGATGGACAGAAGGGCAAAACAGCAGGAGTGGAGAGTGCCCACAACGTATGGATGTGAACAATGCGCAGAATCAGCAAGACACCAGTTACACTGTCTCTCCCACCAAAACAACAGTGGAGCTTCTTCGTCCTCAGTGTATCGTCAAGCTCATGGTGAACAGTCTCCAGTACAGCCAAAGGCAGCAACAGTGCGCAGGATTTTCCACATCACTCCTCCCTCATCATATCCCTCTTCTCCTGCATCACCGGCTTCAAGTAGACATGTGAGAATGGTTGAATTTTTGGACAGTTCAGATGAAGATATGCATGTGAGAAATGTGTTTGGTGAGGAATGGATTATCTTGGATAGCGGCTCAGATGCGAGTTTACTTCCTGCACGATTTTCAGTTGACAGCGGCCACAGCAGCAAGTCATAGCTTGCAAAGCTGTCGAGGTGGCAAGCTCAGAACACGTGGCACAAGGTACACACCTTCAGGTGCGTGATGTTGAAGGTGAAGAAGTTCTTTTGCGTCATGAGTTCATTGTTGGTGATGTGACTACAAGTTTGGTTCCTCTGGGGCAGTTGTACCAAGCAGGTCGGAAAATTACTGGTGAAGGCGGTGATGAACTTTTCCTGGTAGATCCTCAAGACCAAGTCAAAATGCCTGTGTACAACAACAAGAACAAGTCATTTGCAATCAGGGCATGTGTTCGACAAGTTGAAGAAGGAGAAGACGATGATACAAGCGTTTCTTCTTTTCATGCCCGTGCTATTGTTCAAGTGTTTGCAGAAATAGAACTTTGTGATTTCAACGTCTGGGAAATGACCGAGTCTGGAACACCCTGCATCAAGCATGTGGGGAACAGCTATGCAGATCTCCGTCCAACATGGAGAAACAATTGGCCTTTCAGAACGACTTTGATCTCAAAGACCAATTCCACCGACAGTTGCGCATTGGTGGAGATGACTCAGCATTTCATGGACAAAGATGAACCTTTTGGGTTTATTGATGAGTGATTGTTCAACATGGATGGAGCGCGCGAGATGCTCACAATTCTTGGCGTTGAAGAACATGGGTTTGAAGAATTTGGAGATTAGCTTGAAGATGAAGAGGAAGCTGATGGTCATGTTCATCATGTTCAACTTCCCGGTGCTCAACGTCAGGAACAACGACCACAACCAGAAGCAATGGTAGCACAAGATGTTTCTCAAAAAGCTCAGCATGAGGTTGCAGAAATGCGTGAACCTCCAGGTCTTTCTCAACCAGATCCTCTTGGTGGAGTAGAACCTGCAGCATTGAAATTTGAGAGCTGGGTCAAGGCGGCAAAGATGAATGTCAGGCGCATTGGTGAGGTTGAGATCACGCACAATGACGTGATTGGTGTGGAAGAAGACTTGGGATTTCTTCCTTACGAGGATGCAGACCCAGAGGATGAAGACATAAACAAACGTCTTGAAAGAAGACGGCCCACCCATAGTTTCTCCGGAAAAGTTAGCAGAGTTGGATGCACAAGCAGCTTGAGATGAGGTTGTACGAGATGCAGGTGATTTCGCCAGAGGAGGTTGATGTGAGAACAATTCCGAGTCACAAGCTCGTGGATACTACAATCGCAAGTGATTGGCGCCACAGGGAGAACAAATGGCGCAGACGTTGCAGAATAGTAGCAAGAGAGTTCAAGTCTGACAACACACATGAAAACAGCTTCGCACCAACCACCAGTTTTGGTGCAGTGAGACTCCTCTTGGTCATCTGCATGGTCTTCAGCCTTTTGATCACGGGAATAGGTGTGAAAGATGCTTTTCTCTGCGTAGAACAGCAAGAGGAAATGTTCGTGGTCATTCCACAGTGGAGTCGAGACCTATCACCAGAAGATCGGTCAACAGCTTGGAGATTAAAACGATGCCTCCCAGGACAGCGCAATGCAGCTTTGAGATGGTTTGAACACTTCTCTAACCTGTGTTACACTGCTGGTATGGAATCATACAAGGTATGTCCTACGATCATGAAGTTGGTGAATGATGAGAGGCGAGTGTAGCTCTCAGTGCATGTGGATGATGTGCTTTTGGTTGGAAGTGAAGGTGATCTGCACTGGTTCAAAGAAAGATTGCGTCAGATCTTACGATCAAGGTTGATAGTCCTCACGCTCAAGGTTCAGGTGATGTCATGTTCTACCTCAAGAAGGCCATGACTTTTGCCTGAAGGAATTTTGGTGCAGCCCAGTGGCACCTATATTCCCAAGCTCATCAACATGTTGAAGATTTCTGGCAGAAGAAAGAAAGATCTTGAACATCATGCAGTTTTGGAAACCTACAGCTCAGAATTTCCAGAGCAAGATGTTCTTACAGGTGAAGAAGCATCGCTGTTTCGTTCAGCATTGGGTTTGATCCTCTACATCTCCCATGACAGGCCAGATATCTTGTTTGCAACAAAGGCTCTGGCAACATGGATGTCTTACCCATGCGTGAAAGCGAAGGCAGCTCTCAAACACCTAGCGCTGTATCTTGCTGGAACAGTATGCTGGTGTATTGTTGAGAAGGTGTGAAGCATATGAAGATGTGTTCGATCGATGGATTGAAGCAGGTGAGTGGACCGATGTGACAAGAGAACAGCGAAAAGATCGGTCAGTGTTCAATGTGGATATTTCTCAGATTCGTCACCCGGTGATGATGGTTCTACCAGAAAGTCAACAAGCTCATGTGTCATGTTTGTGAATGGTGCGTAAATTTCAGGTTTCAGTAGAACACAAGCAACAGTGGGCTATGGGAACAACCCAGAGAGCAGGATTTGGTCGGAGGAAACACATCCAGATCCGACACCTATTTCTTCAAGATTTACGGCGGATGAAAAAAATCAGTTTGCACAAAGTCAGTACAAAGATGAATCCAGCGGATTTGGGAACAAAGAAGTTAGGAGTAGAGAGACGCAAAGATTTGGGCAGACTCATTGGCATTTTCACTGGTGAGGATGAAACATCGAAACGTGCTGAAGTTATGCAGGCTAGAAGAGTTCAGATGATTTTGATGACAGCCTTTCAAGCAGCAGCAGCGTCCCTTTTGCAGGGATTTCTCTTCCTCATCTTCATTCTTGTGAGGCAGTCCTACAACCTCTACTACCACAGATCTCAAGTTTCTCCTGGCATTTGGTGGCGTCGTGGTGATGGTGCTTTTTGTGCTGATAGCAATGGTGCCTGGAGGAGAATCGTCATCGTCTTCAGGTCAGAGACTTTTGGGTTGAGCAAGCCGAAGTTTCGCTGATGAAGCCCAGTGGGTTCGTGAGATGGAGCAGTACCTCGCTATTACCTTCATCATAGCGGTCAAGGCTTATATATTGGATCGATGGTGAACACGATCAGGCCTCCATCGAGAACATGTTCAACCACTTGAGGTTGGCCTGGCTCTTGCTCAAGACCGGTGAGACAGATATGGTAGATGTGTTCCTGAACTTCATCAAGGTCAAGGACGATGTTGGAAGCATGGAACAAGTTGGAGAGATGAAATGGAGGATGCCTCTTCCGCATGTGAACTTGTTGCACGCGGAGGCATGGCTGTGGGAAGAGTCAAAAGTCCACATCAAGAAGAAGGTAGATGAGCTTGAGCACACAGATTTCTTTACTCCAATATACAGATGCTTGGAACACAGGGGACACATCTCCAGGAGATTCAGACCAAGGTGAAATGTCTTTAAGGAGCGTACCTCGAGAAGAAGCAGTTCGCTTGGCGCAGGAAATCGCAGATCAACATGGACGAGATTTGGTGGTCGAACTACCAGAAGAAGTTGAACCAGAAGCAGAAAGAGATGTACCAGAAGGAAATGGAGAAGGTAGCCGGGAAAACACACTTGGAAGAAGCAGCAATGAAGCAGCTACCTTGGAAACGCGACAGTCAAGGAGCACAAGGAATACAACGAGCGAGGAGTCAGACCAGATTGAGCAATCTATGGCTGAGGCGCGGGCGGCACTTCGACGCGGGATTCGCCTACTCCAACCCAGAGCCACCCGATATGAGGAATTGGGTGATTGTGAAGCAGCTGAAGCAGTTCAGAGGCAGATTGATGACATGGAAGCTATGGAGAGCTCAATTTGAGCAACGCAGCGGCCGTAGCAATCAGTGCATGTGGCAGCTGTGGTGAACGCAAAGTGGTGAAAGCAAAGGCAAAGTGGTGAGCGCAATCAGCGCATGTGACAGTGAGCGTAGATGCATGTTTAGTTTTTTCAACTAACAACAACCTGTGGAAACTAGGAATTAGGAAATGTAGCTTGAGCACTTAATTGGAAAAGCACCATTCACCAACACTCATGACTTATGTTTTCAAGGTACCTGCAGATTACATGCCAACCAGCACTCATGGCATGTATGGTTTTTCAGACACCTGCAAATTCAATTAGATTTTCAATTCAAACATCAATTAGATTTTCATAGAATTTACATTTTTTTACAACTACCAAAAATCAATTGGAAAACTCATATGTTAGTTCAATGAGGTATGCTGCAGTCGAAACTCACCAATAAGCAAGACAAGAAGGCTAACAAAGTAGCCCGCGGTGAGTGTAGCAAAGATGTGGCAAATCCTGTGAAACAGGAATTTTGCCAAGGTGAGGTGTGAATATTTAGTTATCACCTTCACCTGTGCATATATGTATAGATCAGTTGTGTAGTATCAGTTCTTTTCAGTTGCACTTGAACCTGCCAGGCATGGACCACTGCGCAAGGATGAAACGCCACAACACGTGGTTCAACCAACAAGGAAAACAGATAGTAGAGCGGGCTGCCAGATTTTCAGAAATTGCTACTTTTTGCCCCATCTGTTTTGCTTAGTGAGAAAACACGAAACAAACGCGAAAACAAAACGGAAAAAAACAAAAAGGAACAATGTGATTTTGTTATTTTTATTTTTTGGTTGGTTGGTTGGTTGGTGTGTGTGTGTGTGTTTGTTTGTGTGGTTGTTTTTGTTTTGCAATTTTATTAGTTTCGCATTTTCCAGTCAAAACTTGGTACTGCAACATATAGTTTTGTCAAAGCAATCCCTATGTTTTTGTTCATTTGGATGCCTGTGCATGTTTGTGACTCTAGCTACTGCAGGCTTGAGACTGCCGCGAACTCAGTTGAATTTCAGGGCCCCCAAAAGTGAAACATTGTCAAACACTGTCAAACACGGACTGATCAAGATGACTTTTAGCGATCCACTCCGTGAGGAAAAACTGCGAAACCCACTGCAGACCAGTGGAGCAACTCGTCTCTGTCATGTGCAAGTCTGTTCATTAGTGCGTAAGCAACTGGTTCATATTGAATTGACGCATTGGAATTAGTTGATGCCGTTATGTGATTTGGTTTGCCCCCTTTTTTGGAAAACCACGTCTTTCCCCGCCCTTTTTGTTCACCCATCTCATCCATCCATAAGATTTGCCTAGCCCCATTACAGTAAGATGGCAGTCATGAATCCCTATGGACAGGTTGCACCTTTGCTCAGGTATTGTGGATGCATTTATGCACATTTTTTTCAGTTATAAACATTTAATCTAAGGCATTTCTTTGTGATGGTTGCTACACTTGAAGAATGGTGAATACTTTTAGATATTAAATTTGCAAAAATCAGAACAGAAGTAACAACAACATGTTTTGGCAGGTGTTTTTGTCCCTCGTGAAGTTGAAACATAAACAAAAGGTATGGATGAACAGGTATGATTGTTGTGTTTCCATCTTCGTTTGAGCTGAGGGTGAAAGGCCAGCCTTTCCAGATGATGGTTTGAGAAGAGATTTGTGGTTTTGCCCCCAGCAATGTACCTTGAGCAGAGGAGTCCATGCCAGTCCAAGCATGGATGAAATTGCGCAGAGTTGCTGAGGATAAACGCAGTCCAAAGATTGCAGGATGAGTGCAGACCTTGGCTTGCCCCCGTCCAATCAAACCTTCGCTTGTATCTGTAGCGTTTTCTGAGCCATGGTAGCATCATGTAGCATCAGCTTTACATGGTCTTCACGATTCTTCACGACATCCCATGATGAGGACAGTGCATGTCATGATTTCGTTGCAGTTACAGTATCCTCAGCTTCATAGACCACTGTCGTGCTCAGTCCTTGCTGGTTTCCACCCAGGATCTTGTCTGGATTCAGCTCGGACGATAGTTCCGTGGAACAAAAGGCTCCTGCAAGTGTGTTTTTTTTGCAGAAACCAAGCCCGTTGATATGCAGGCAACTGGCAAGATGCACTATGTTTGAACGCTTGTCTTGTCCGAAATTGGAACGCAGATCCAGAGCAGAAGCCGCAAGCGAACGGCACCTCGGCCTCAATCAGTGCAGACGACAGTAACACTCAATATTTCAGTCGCTTGGTGCCAGCGTGAAGACCAAAAGAAAAGATTGTGATCAGCGCATATCAGCGCCCACTTCTGCGGTCCAGTTTCAGGCCGTAGACTTCCAAGTGGGAGAGCTGCAGCGCGAAGCTTGGGAGCAGAGCATGCACCGAGCCAGACCATTCGACTGTTCTTTGAGGCAAGAGAAACTTCGCTTGAGCTCAGAGGTTGTCATCGACCCAGGGCACTGAAAGAGCATTTCTGAACATTTGCTGTTTATGGTCATGGTCGTTATCAATGTACGGTATGTTATGAAAAAGATAAACAATCGCTGAGTTTGCGGGCAACCCAAGGAGAGGCTTCGAAGAAAGCTCAATAGGTTTGAGGCCACCTCTGAACACAGAGCGGACGAAGTCATGCACATGGGATTAAGACATGGTGATGATTGAAACGATGCATGAAGGCGGTTGATCCGCATGCTGCTGCTGTTGCCGCTGAACGGCGTGGGTCCTTGTCAAGTCCTGTAGCTTTGAGCTTTCCATGGCTTTCCTGCTTTGGTTTCCGCATATTAAAAGATGATTAAAGAATCCTTCCATTGCCAAGGAACATTCACCTGAACACTGACTTAACCCGCCGCTGCAGTTTTGTATCAATGCCCATTTCAGGCCTTACGCCAAATACGCTACGCAATAGCTGCGGGAAAAAGCTTGCTGTGTGAACTGCCTGCGAGAGTTCACATCAGTGGCACCGGAGCACTGGCTTCGATCCGGCCTGCTTGCTGCGCAACTCCATTTGCTGCTGCTTCGAAAGCCTTGCACGGGGGACAAGTTCATAGCTTTAAGGTTTGTGAAGGATTCCTTAAGCTTAAAGATTTGCTCCCCTCCCTACTCATCTTTGCTGGTTGGCAGGCGTCTCCTGGTGATTGGTGTTGGAGGGAAATCGAACTCATTTGGTGTTTCAACTTTTGCAGTTTCATCTCCGAGATTGCGGAGACCTTTTCCGGGCCCTTTGTCTAAGACATCATGGCCGAGGAGAAGGACCAGAATGGTGGTGCATGGAGCAAAGTTCCAACATGGGATGGCTCACCGCAGACATGGCGGAGCTTCCAACGGGAGATGATGTGGTGGCAGAGCGCTTTGGATTTGGAGGCGGCACGTTGGCTCCTACGCCAAAGTGGAGTTGTCCGCCAACGTGGTGAGGAATTTACTCCTCAGGAATTGGCCTACCAGAAGGAAGTTCGAGGACCTGATCCTGGAGATGGACAAGGAGATGTGGTGCTGACGGCTGAGGACCCCTTGAGTGGACTGAAGAAACGGATGAAAGCCCTTGAGGGCATCAATGGTCGTACTGACCTGGACAAGGAGGGTGAACTTAGGAACCAGTTCTACATCGACTGCAAGAGGCGTCCAGACCTGAGGACAGAAGGTGTGACGCTGCCCACAGGTGAGGTTGGTTGGCTCTTCAAGCAGAAGCTGGGCCTGGATGCATTACGACTTCAACTTTTGGAGACTGCATTAGCTGGAGCTGAGGGTTATGAAGAAACTGAACGTGAAGTCTTGAGGCTTTTCAAAGATGTGCGCTCTCAAGACCCCTTAGCCCGAAAAGTTGCTGATGGGAACCGAGGTCCACCTTTGCTGAACCGTTTTCTCAACCAATCCTCAACTGCCAGCAGACCTTCTTCCTATGCTCCCTCTACGGCAAGTTCTGCTCCTAGGTCTTTCGGATCTACCTCTTCTGCAGCATCTCAACGTTCCTCACAGCCTTTTAGGAAGTTTGGAAGCCATCAGAAGCAAGCCATGGTTTCTGAAGTGGAAGAAAACGAGCCGGCGGAAGCTGACGAGCATGACCCTGAGGTTGTGGAGGACGAGACAGATTTAACTGAGGTGTTGAAATGCTAGGCTGAAGCACTTGCAGCCGAGCTTGATGACGCTGCTGAGCTCCGCATTGATGCCGAGACCTTGCAAGAGGTGGAGGACACAGTGGAGAATGCGGCAGGCCTTAGTGACAATGAAGGAGGCCAGAACCAAATTGGCCGAAGTCAAGCGCGACCGTGGATATGGCCGTGCTACGCCTGTGGATGACAAGTCAAATCGAATTCCAAGAAGCAGAAGAGCAATTGCTTTGACTGTGGCCTACCTGGTCACTGGGCTGGCGACAAGGAGTGTCGCAAGCCGGGTGCGAAACTTAGAAGAAAGCCGAAGCAAGTGCAGATTGCTGAGGCCATGACCACAGAGCACAATGTGAGCGAAAGCCCTGCTGCAGAAGAAGAAGCGCATGAAGTTTTGACAGTTGCCGTCCTGCCCTTGTCCCAATCTCTGGCGGCTGCTGTCGAAGAGTCTCACATGAAGCCCAAAGAGGTGAACTTGTCTGCCATTGGCCTCACAGCGGACAAAAGATTGGTTGGCGCGTTGGACTCTGCATGCAACCGCGCCTGCACTGGTCCTGATTGGCTTCATGGTTACCTCAAAAGTTTGCAAAATGCCCCTGAAGAGATCCAAAACTTGGTGCAATCAAAGCCTGGGCATGAGACGTTTCATTTTGGACTTTGGAGAGATGGCGGCTGCCGACCATGCCTTCGTTAGGACTCTTGCTTCTTGCTGGGAAGAGATTTTTTGGAAGCAGTTGGAGCAGACATTTCATTTTTGCGACGTGAACTGCGATGTGAACGTTTGGATGGCCAACCCATTGCCCTCAAGCAGCTCTCTGCAGGTCACTACCAGCTGCCTTTGGTGCCAACTTCATGGCCTACCGTAGGGACACACAGATGGAGGAGAATGGGTCCTGACGGTGTTGTTGAGTGGCAAATGGATGCAAAGAGTTGGTTTGGTCATTGCATGAAAGGTTCAAAGGCTCCAAAGGTTTCCAAACATGACCACATGCTCACTGAGAAAAGTTTGGAAGTTGGAAATTTGGTTTGCACGGTGATGACAGCTACACCGCGGCAACCTGTGGTTCAAGCACCTGACATGCGTCCCTCTGCTATGCGATCTCATACGATGACACCTAGCACCACGAGCACTACGACCAGAGAAGCACAGCATGGACGCAAAAGACCGCCTGCAGCCTCAAAGGTGGAGAAGAATGGTGATGTGGCTCAAAGAAAGAGCCATGTGGGCCGCAAAGGGCGTGCTCCTTTGGCTTTTGCAAAGGCCCTACTTGCGTTGGCTGCCCTTGCCGTATCCTGCAACGGCCAGTCTGGAGAAGTGGATGTCCCAGGCTATCACCCAGGTGCAGTCCAAAGTCTTGCCAGAAAGACATTTGAAGGGAGCCCAAAAGAAGAAGCTCTTCAGTCACGATGGCAAGTCTAGGGGAGCGCGTGCACCTTCGCAATCGCCTTGGACTTCAAGTGGCGTTCTGCGAAGATCCTCTCCTGGAAGGCATGTTGGAAGGAGTTGCAATGAAGGGTATGACAAAAGGTTTGAAGAAGGCTGCACAAGCCGAAGCTTTGGAAGCGGCCAAACAGGCCGGAAGCACGGAGAAGCGCGAGCAAGAGGCCCGGACGCTCATTGGGCCGAAAGGAGGTCTTCCAACTTTGAGACGCGACCTTCTGAAGCTTGCCGCACTCTTGAGGGTGGATATCGCAGAGGACACGGTGGACACCATCAAGGAAAAGGTCAAGCCTATGGTCAACCTGCTGAAGGAGAAGCCCGTGCCAAAACTGACAGCCGTCAAGTCAGCTGCAGAGCCTCGAGGAGCCCAACCAAAGAGCAGCGCCAAGGAAGCGAGTGCTTCGTCGCTTTCAGCAGACGTGCGCCCGATCTCCAACCTGACGGAGCAGCACGAGGCGCTGAAGGAGATTGTTGGAAAGATGGCCCAAGAGATGCAAGTGCTGAGAAGCCTGCTGCCTGCCGGCGCCATTGGCAATCCCATCGACCTGACCATGGTGGATGTGAAAACGGAGCCCTTCGAGATGTCGGAGGAAGAGATGGCAGCAGCGATGGAGGACGTCTATGCAGAGCGCTTGATGGCAACCTATGGAACCAACGATCCAGATCAGCTGATGGCGGACGGAGTGGGGCTGCACGAGATCAGCGACTAGATGGTGGCCTGCTCAACCCTTACACCATCAACCAGACGCTGAAGAAGGGTCAAGCACAGATGATCGCACAGGCTTGTGCCAGGCACGAAGCCGATAGACTTCGTACTTCGTGGGGGCCGACGCATTCATCAGAACCTTGTGGCCGAGCATGAAGCTGAGATGCGAAGCTTTGTCACGGATGAGATCTTCGTGCAACCCTTGAACCTCACTCACTCGTCCTATGCCCTTGCTGAGAACAACGAAGTTTTGAGAATGTGCGGATGTCTGAGAACCAAGCCGTCGCAAAGAATGTCAAGTTTTCTCAGAATGCCAAGCCTTTTCAAAATGCCAAGATGCCTGCGAATGACCAGCCTCTACTAAAGAATGCCAAGCACACAAAGTATGCCAACAAGCCTTTTCTGACTGAGGTTTACACCACCTCCCAGAACGTCACCAGAGAAGCTGCTCGCAGAGGCCACCGAGTTGGTGATCCACTCAGCTTGGAGACAGGCTGGAACTTCCTGATCCCTTCTCACCGTGAACAAGCCCTGCAGAAGATCAAGACAGAAAAGCCATATTGTGTTGTTTTAGCATTTCCCTGCGGTCCTTTCAGCCCTCTCCAACGTCTCAATCAGAAGCATCCTGAACGCCTAGCAGCTCGCCGTGAAGAAGGCCGAGTGCTCATGGAGTTTGCGTTGGAGGTGGCTAGATTGCAGATGAGTGCGGGGAGGCATTGCATTTTGGAAAACCCCAGACCCAGCGAAGAATGGATTGAACCTTTGATGCAGAAATTTTTGGAGGAAATGGAAATCTATGTTTCAAACTTTGACCAGTGCCAATTCAACCTGCGCAGCCTGGAAGGCATGTTCCACAAGAAGCCTACCCGAGTTGCATCTTCGAGCTCAAAGGTCTGCCAAGAACTGCATGGATGGATTTGCAAGCGTGATCATGTTCACGCTCCTGTGATTGGTGGGACTCGAGGTACTGCTCATGCGGGCATTTATCCCAAGCCCCTGGCATGCGCCATGGTACGGGGACTCGAGAAACAATTTGAGTCAGATTTTGCATGTCGAGAAGTTTTTGCGTTGGATGCTGGAGAGGATGCGGAGGAGGAACTTGCCTTCGAAGGTGCTGGATTTTCAAACCTTCGAGGCGATGATGATGGCTCTGATGTTGATGAACCTGAAGAATGAGATGGCAAGCAAGTCACAATCCCTGCCAATGTGCGGGCCGCTGTTTTGCGCTTGCATCAGAACACTGGACATCGTTCTGGAAAGCGTTTGGCTCGTGCCCTTGCGATTGCTGGTGCTCCTGCAGAAGCCATTCTTGCAGCAGCTGAAATACTCCCTATGTCATGAATTCATGAACAATGACCTCCAAAGGCCAGAAGACCAGCTTCTTTGCCTATGCCTCGTGACATGGGTGACCAAGTTCACATCGACTTGCTGGAGATTGAAGATGTGAAGGAGCAGAAGTTTTTCGTGGCACATGCAACAGACCATGCCACGAGATTTCAACTTGCTGAGGTCCTGCCGGACAAGAGCACCAAGTCTGTTTTGAAGTTTCTCAACCACAAATGGCTGGCTACTTTTGGACCACCAAGAGTTTTGTTTTGTGACCAAGGCCGTGAGTTCATTAGCTGGGAGATGGAAGAATGGGCAAGCTCTCACACTGTCATGCTTCACCACATAGCTGTGCAAGCTCCGTGGCAGAACGGCATTGCAGAGCGAAGTGGGGGCATCCTCAAGACCATCATGGCCGCTGTGGTTGCAGCTCAGGGAGTTTGCGGTGCAGATGAAATGCAAGAAGCTCTTGCTGAAAGCGTTGCAGCATACAACAGCGGCGTCAATGAGCTTGGAGCATCACCTATTCAAGCTGCAATTGGAAAACCACGTTTGGTCGGTGATGTGCTGGGTGGAATTCAAAATCGCCTGGCGGAACATGGACTGATTGAATCCAAGCCTTCATTTGCCCGACAGCTGGCTATGAGAGAAGTTGCAAAGGTCGCCATGACCAGACTTCACTTCTCCAGACAACTTCGTAGAGCAGAACTTGCCAGGTCTCGCAACCCAACAACCGAAGAAATTCCTGAACCTGGCAGCATTTGCTACTTCTAGACCTCTGCGCTACAACAACAAGACATCAGCCAGCAGAAAGAAGTTGACCTTGAAAAGATGGCATGGACCTGCGCTGCTGGTTGCAACTGAAGGCACTTCTTCTGCCTATCTCTCCTACAAGGGCCAGCTCACCAAGTGCGCTTTGGAGCATGTGCGCGTTGCGTCAACTATGGAACAGATTGCTGCCGACAGCTGGCATGAAGTAATCGATGAAGCCATTGAAGCGGCACAACACGATTTGACTTTGCGTGGTGCTGCAATGGCTGGGGCACCCAATCCACCTGACGATGGACTTCGCGATGGATTTCGAGGTGATGGGTTGCAGAAATCAGTAGAAGCTGCTCCAAAGACTCCAGCATTTTTGCCTTCCGTGATGCCTGGAACTCCGACTGCACCTCCACCTACCCTTGGCGATGACTTGCCACCGGTGCAGCCACAAGAAAAGAAGTTGCTGGAGCTCTTCAACAAGCAGCATCTGTGCCTGTGCCTGCTTCCTCAATCCCATCAGCAGTGTCCTCTCGCAGAGCTAGCACTGTCTCTGTGGGTGAAGAGCCTGCCTCTGGCTCAAGGAAGCGATCTTTCAGTGGACCCCCCTTAGGTCGTGGCGTACTTTCCAGCGCCATTGAGAAAGCACAGCGCATCAGTGAACCCAGTAGAGTCAAAAGAGCACCTGAAGTGTCAACTGAGACTCTTCAAGCGGGTGGCGAATCTGAGACACCTGTGCCCGCTTCGGCAGATGGCCGCCTCTTTGATTGCAGTGTGGTTTCCAAAGAAGATGTTTTGGCCAGTTTGGGCGATCCTAGTGTGCATCCTTTGGTGAACAGATATCATCAAGCCTGCATCGATCGACAGCAACCTCTTGAAAGTCGTGCCGATGATCATGGTTCATGGGATGGACGCTGGCCGATGCCATCCAGAAGTGAGTGGCTCTTGCATGAGCGACTTGGCATCCAATGGCCCAAGGGTCAAACTGAGCTGGATGAACATGAAACCCTTGCAGTACAAGCGCGCAAGGAGTACTGTTGGAAGTCTATGGATGATGCAGCCAAGAAAGCTTTTCATGAAGCAGGAAGCCTGGCAGATCTGGCCAGACAACAATGCAGTGGAAATCCTCAGCCTGGAGGAATCTGAGAAGATTCGCAACAGACTGGCGCGAGACAATGAGAACCACAAGCTCCTCACGCCACGCTATGTCTTCACAGACAAGAACGAACCCCTGCGCACGAAGAAGCATCCTCTTCCTCTACGAGCCCGAGCTCGCATTGCGGTCCCTGGATTTAACGACTTGCTGGCTTACACTCTCAGAAAAGATGCTCCTATGGGATCCAGGGTGAGTCAACACTTCTTGCTCGCCCTGACGGCCAGCTACAATGTGAAGAAGATGGGCAGACGCCGTGCATGGAGGTTGATGGCGGCTGACATCAAATCGGCATTCATGAAAGGAGAGTTCTTTGATGACGATCGCGAGCTGTACATGGAGAACGTTCGCAATCCTCAAGAACCTCAACTGCCATTTCCTGGTTTGGTGCGAATCAGGAAAGGCGTCTTTGGACTTAGCGACGCTCCACGAATGTGGTATCTCCGCCTCAACAAAGCCTTACTGGCACAAGGCTGGGAACGCAGCCACATGGACTTTGCTTGCTGGCTGTTATGGTCTGAAGACCGCACCTACCTGGAAGGGATCATCATATACCATGTCGACGACCTCTTGCTTGGAGGAACAATCGTCGCGCAGCAGAAGATGCTTGAGCTTGGCAAGGAGCTTGGTTTTGGATCTGTTTCCTATGACAGCTTCACCTACTGTGGAAAGAAGATTGAACAGCTGGAGGATGGAACCTTTCAGATCTCCATGAAGGAGTACCACGAGAATTTGAAGACAGTTGCAATCCCTGTTCACCGCAGATCGCAACCTGATTCTCCTTTGACTGAACCTGAACGTCGACAACTACGTGCCCTCCTTGGATCTATGCAATGGCTGGTTGCGCAACTACGTTTTGACATGGGCTACTTGTTGTCAACCCTTCCGGGAGAAGCTCCATTGAAGACCTTGCAGAAGGCCAACCTCCTGGTGAAACAGTTCAAGCAGCACCCTGAACTTGCCCTCACCTTCAAACCTTTGTGCTTGGAGAACGCGGGCATCATGGTTGTAACAGACGCCTCGCTTGGCAATGTTACGAAGCTGGGTGGAGCCGAAGGAAGCCTGATGGAGAAGGTCTACAGCCAGAGAGTGCATACTTTGTTTTGCTGGCTGACCGAGATCTACTTTCTGGCAAAGAAGGTTCTTTCACGGTGATCGATGCCCGAAGCCATCGATTAGCAAGGGTCTGCCGATCCGCCTACTCTGCTGAGTTGCAAGGAACCGAAGAAGCTGCAGATGTCGGAATTTTCTGCCGTGGTCTCTTTGCCAACTTCCTGGGCTATCCTATGAATCAGCGACGTGCCCTGGATGCTATCTGCGCGATCCCTCTGGCTTTGGTGACTGATGCCAAAGATGTTTACGACAAGGGAACGTCGGACACACCGACGTATGGAGCTCAGAAATCCCTGGCATTTACAGTGGCATGGTTGCGCGATGTTCTGGCACAACCCAACACCATGTTGAAATGGACGGCCACCGAAAACATGTTCGTGGACTGTGACACGAAAGATATGGATCGTGATCACATGCACCGAATTTTGAAGAGCGGACGTTGGAGCGTGGTCTACAACCAGGACTTCGTGAAGCAGAAGACGAGCAAGCGCTCTACGAAAGCTGCTGCTGGCGCCTTGCAGATGAGCCTGAGCGGAGAACCTTTGGGTGAAAAGTCACCTATTTTTCCGTTCTTGGCTCAATTGAGTGCAAGCCCAGGTTGGCACCACAGACAAGGTGTGGTGATCAATGTAGCTAGAAATGCCAGATCCTTTAGGACTCCAACAGCGCGTTTCAATTCCAAGGACTACCCATTGCGTACGACATATGGTCGATTTGACATGCCTGACGGCCGATCGCAGTGGAGACTCTTGGAAGAATTTGAAAGGTATGAGGATGTACAGAACCCTCATGCTTTACTTAGCTGTGCGGCAGCCATATTGATCTCTGTGTTCAGGAGTTCTCTTGCCAAAGAAGAATATGATCAGCTGAAGAATCCTGCCATTGCCAAGGAACATTCACCTGAACACTCACTTCACCTGCCGCTGCCATTTTGTATCAATGCCCATTTCAGGCCTTACGCCAAATACGCTACGCAATGGCTGCGGGAAAAAGCTTGCTGCGTGAACTGCCTGCGAGAGTTCACATCAATGATAAAGGATGTAACAGACGAGTCCCACCAGAATGAGGCCGAACCCTTGCTCCTTGCCCACGAGTCTTGAGGCCTGAGAGCTTTTCACGACACTAAAGCAAGTACAAGGAAAATGTGGTAGATATGATGATGCACATGATAGCTTGTACAGCAAAGCACAGCAAAGCACGGCAAAGCAATGCAAAGCAATGCAAAGCAATGCAAGGCAATGCAAAGCAATGCAAAGCAAAGCAATGCAAAGCAATGCAAAGCAATGCAAAGCAACGCAAAGCAACACAAAGCAATGCAAAGCGTATGGAGACAAGAATCATGAAACATAACGCATACTCATGCAAAACAAACTGAATGACCTGATGAAAAAACATAGGAGAAACCTGAGCATGTCCCAGCATTGCACAGTACTGCCACAAAGGCTTGACGTTGCATTCTGGCTTCTCTGCTTTCTTGAACACAATGTGGACAGGACATGGAGGTCCTTGCTGAAAGCTACGAGGCATATGATGATATTGCCATCAAGAGACTGCCAATTTCTGCACAAAAAGCAGACTAGAATAACTGGAATCAACATGTTCACATTGATGCCTTCAACAAAATCACAACGCCTTTGCCACCTTGCATGCCCTGTGCTGGATTCAAAATGACCAATGCAGCTCAAGTGTTGAGCCTACTGAAGTCATTCCCAAATCGACGTTTATTTAGTTCCGCGTATTCGGCTTTTGAACTATGTCAGAAAATGCAAAACTGGCTGGCAACACCAGCACGGAAACTGAGCAACAAAACACACCCATCCTTTCGGATCACTTTGATGGGTTTCAGTCCTGCACACCTTTTCCCCAGATGGCGAAGCTATTGGGGTTCTTGCTTCAAGTACCGGATGAGTTGGATATGTGCGTTTTGGAGCGGGCCTGCTGGTGTGCGGGTGCAGGGCACTACTGTCAAAGGGCTGTCTGCATCTTAACAACTTGGTGCTGTTACAGGGTACTGCTGCCAGAGTGCGGTGTGCGCTATAAGCTTGGGTGCTGGTGTCGCTGCAGGGAGTGGCTGCAAGATGTCCATGGCAGTGTGGACGTTGCGCCCTGATGGAGATTAGGTGTATGCTGTAGCAAAAAAGGTGAACACTTGGTTGCCACCAAAAACATTTTTTTGCTATCTGGGGCCTATGCTGGCGTATTCTTGTGCCAGCAATAAAAAATAACTTCGCAATGTACAATGCTTTGGTGCTGACGCACTTAGAAGCTAATGAAGCACATGTTTCACATTTGATGTTCATTATATACCAGTAGTGAGTGCCACACAAGGCGATGGCGGAAGTTTCAAAAATAGGAAACCTATAGGAGAGGTTGGTTGTTGTGAATCACGGATGGCAGAGCAAAGCCACTGATGGACCGACAGGTGGTTGAGGTCTCCTCTCTTTCTCTCTCTTCTTTCTCTTTCTCTCACTATCTACCTACCTATCTATCCATGTATCTATCTATCCATCTGTCTATCTATCTGTCTATCTATCTATCTATCTATCTATCCATCTATCTATCTATCTGTCTGTCTATCTATCTATCTGCAAGCTTGAAAACTCTCTCTCTCTCTGTCTGCCTATCTATCTGTCTATCTATCTGTCTATCTATCTGTCTATCTATCTATCTATCTATCCATCCACCTATGTATCTATCTATCTACCTACCTATCTATCTATCTATCTTTCTCATCTGTCTATCTATCTATTCTATCTATATGTCAATCTATCTGTCTATCTATCTATCTAGCTATCTACCTATCTATCTATCTATCTGTCTATCCATCTATCTATCTATCCATCCATCTATCTATCCATCCATCCATCAATCCATCCATCTATCTATCTATCTATCTATCTATGTATCTGCCTATCCATCTATCTATCTATCTATCTATCTATCTAGCTGTCTCTCTATCTATCTGTCTATCTGTCTATCTGTCTAACTGTCTATCTACCTATCGATCTATCTATCGATCTATCTTTCTCATCTGCCTATCTAACTGTGTATCTAGCTATCTAACTAAGCAATCTGTCTACCTATCTATCTATCTATCTACCTATCTATCTATCTATCGATCTATGTATTTATCTATCTGTCTTTCTATCTATCTATCTATCTATCTATCTATCTAACTATCTATCTATCTACCTACCTTCCTACCTACCTATCTATCTATCTATCTTTCTTTCTCATCTGTCTATCTATCTATCTATATGTCAATCTAACTGTCTATCTATCTACCTATCTAGCTATCTACCTATCTATCTATCTACCCACCTATCTATCTATCCATCCATCTATCTATCCATCCATCCATCAATCCATCCATCTATCTATCTATCTATCCATCTATCTATCTATCGATCTATGTATCTATCTATCTGTGAAATCTAACCTTGTCATTCATTGTCCAGTGTTGGTTGGCATTTTCGTACAGTGACATTCTCATGTCGACCTTTTGCATCCGCCACCTGTTGGTGGCTCAAGCCTAGCAAAAAGGCGTGT
>Ga0126342_10006055_pt1 | contig 21337 bp, 19 predicted proteins | sample Cyp1metagenome_FD_92528 | JGI IMG/M metagenome (GOLD analysis project Ga0126342, IMG submission 92528) | Coral microbial communities from Lord Howe Island, Old Settlement Bay, Australia - Cyphastrea 1 metagenome | ecosystem: Host-associated > Invertebrates > Cnidaria > Coral ...
ATGCCGGGCCCAGGGGTCTAAAGTGAAGTTACCTCTCTGAGCCTTCCAGTATCATAGCTGTGTTATGTGCAAGTTCCCGGACCCCTAGGTAAGGTCTAGCATGGTTCCGTTATGTTTCTGGAAATCACCTAGGTATTTATCATTCCAGACCCCACTTTAGACCCTAGATCCAGGGTCTACAATGAAGTTTCCTAGGGTCTGGGGATAGTAGTTGAGAGGATATATATACTGGGTATTCATTGGTTACAAATTTCTGTCCAGGGCAGATTTATGTTAGATTTCTGACTTATTTTCAAAATTTGACCATTTTGAAATAAAAATGACCGTGCCAAGAAAAAACTGACCACTTCATGTTTTGATGTTTCAGTCATGCTGAGTCTGCCCGGGTATTTCCGCCCTTTTCCCGGGAATTTCCGCCCAGAAAAATCGACACATTTTTGCGCAAAGTAGAGTAAGAACAGCCCAAAAGGTGCGAAATACAAAACTGACCACAGTAGGAAAAAAATGACAATTTCCAGGTCCTTCACAACAAATCCGCCCTAAGGGCAGAAATCTTGCAAACGGACAATTATTTGTGTCCTGTCGAAGTTCCTATACATATATATATATATACACTAAAAACAAAAACATTATATATTTTAATAAATATATATATATAAATAAATGAATAAATAAATAAATAAATAATTGTGCTCTACTTCCATCGATAGCGCAGGAGTACTGTTTTGCGCTGGTGTCGCTGGCACCAATTTTTGCTGTACGATTGGATCAACACGATGCGAAGAATGGGGGTCAGCAATCTTAAGACGAACATAATCCACTTGCATTTGACAGATGTTTGTTACGATTTTAATAGTTAGGACACCATAGTTGTTTCTAGCTAGATGATCTATCAGGATCTTCAGTGGCAGTTGCTCCTGATTTTTCATCAAACTCCATGGAAGATTCGGTGGCATTGCGGGCCTGTTTCCCTCACCTGTTTTCTTCAGTGGGCCAGGAAAGCGCAACAGATTCGCTCCAGCGTGCAAGAGGCCTGGTTGCTGGGGTTGTTGAGGGGTGGACCCCTTGGGCGGTCATCCAAAAAAGAACCCCAATATATAATGGTCAACATATTCAAAATGCAAGAGACACACAAAATCTATCGATGATCATCAAGGAATCCAGCTTTGTAACTCAACAGTAATTTCAGCATTCCATGTTTCAGGGTTCCATTCCGTTTGCATTTTGCTTTTGTGCTTTGTACCCGTAATGCACCAGTCCCAGACCCAGAGATTGACTCCCAACAAGCACTTGCTGCAGGCAGCATGGGTTTGTCTAAACATATTGCACGCAGTCCACTCATTCATCATTAAGTTCCCTACCAAATCATACTAAATCATACTAAATCATACTAAATCATACCAAATCATACCAAATCATACCAAATCATACTAAATCAATGCCCTGTTTGTGGGGACCATCTCCATGTTTTGCGACACACGCCAAATGCCCTACAAAAGCACCAGACCAGGTGCGCAACGAGGCCAATCGAGTCCCTGGCCGGAGCTAGAAAGGCAAATAGAAATCATTTTTTGGCTTGCTGGAAAATTCCACATTTACTTCGATGATTTATATAGTTGGTTATATATATATGTGTGTGTGTGTGTTTTTTTTCCCCAGGTAGAAACCTACATAATACGGACTTCCCGCCAAGGTCTACCTGGGCCTTGGTATACCCAAAGGTGGAGCTGTCTTCGATGGGACCATGGTCTGGTGAGCCAAGGCAGCCAAGGCAGCCAGGGCAATGGAATTGCGATGAACTTCGATGAACGCCTGAAAAAATGGTGAGGTAAATATATCATCACACCCTGGAAGAAACACATTTTTTGTTGATCCGTATTCTAATTGGAATTAGCAATTCATCTTAACCTTGGAACCAGTATTCTAATTTGATTTATTCCTACTGGTGATTCCTTCTCGGCATGTTGAACATGTTGAAACGCACACACACACACATAATTGCCTATGCGATGCTCTGTTGCACAATGTTCATGTGTGACATCCTATTCTCGTTGATATTCTGGCAAAACTATCTATACACAAATCGCCAGCAACAACTGACACTCAAATGGATCCACACCGACTGCGCGGATGCCAGTGAAAAATGGATGGCCCATGGCTGGCCATCTGCCAAGTGTTGTAATCCACTCTGGATATTCAGACTTTATTAATTGTTTGGGTCACTTAGACGGTTTTGCTTGTTTGCTGGCTTGTTTGTTTTGTTTGATTTTGTTTATTTGATTGTTTGCTTGGTCATACATTTGCTTGTTTGCTTTGTCATTTGCTTCTTTGCTTGTTTGTTTGTGTGGGAGAACGTTTATATAATGGTTAACCGAATGCAGGAGGATCATGCGAGACTCAAATTAGATCCTTCTGGTACTTGTGAGCAAATTCATGGTCTCTGTAATATCGCATCTTCAAGCAATGCCTCAAGTTGCTGAAGACTGCATTGACTTATTGGTGCTAAACGCAGGGAATGAGGGAATGATCCACTGGCTAACTATCAATAATGATCCCCGCAACCCCCATTCCCATCCATTCCCTACTAAGCACCAGTAAGTTGAAGCCGGCTTGTACCTTTTCCTTGCTGCTGTTCATTTCAAAGAGGTTTCTTTGCATTTCTGTAGAACCAGCTGGACAGTGATTGGTGGACCATTTCCAGCAATGTCTTTCAAAAAAAGAAAAACTCTCAAACCAGTAAACGCATGTATGTAGATACATACTGGGACCAAAAGTGCTTTTGGCTTCAGTTTCACTATGAGGATATGAGACAACCTCTCACTAGTGACTTGCTTCAGTGTTGTGTCACTTCCTACCCTCAGATCCACCGGCCCTGACGACTCAGATTTCAGTTCTTTGCATGAGACATGATAAATATACCCTCTGATATTTAACATAGATCCGGACAATGGCCAAGTTAGATTGATGGTTCACCTATGGCAAATTGTGATTTTCCACAGCTCTATCTGACATCACGGGTATGGTATATCACGGTATATCTCATAAAATTTCCTATTATCATCCTGTTATTTCCCATGATCGTCCCATAAACAAAAAAACATCCCGTTATTTCTCATTCAAAATCCCATGACATCATCATCATTAAATAATTCCATGGGATTTTTAAATCACCATCATCCCATGGGATTTTTCCTATTCACATCCTGTTATTTCCTATAATTCCCATTAAATCACCATCATCCCGGCGTCGCATCCCATCGCCATGGCCATGGCGGCCATGAGAAGTCCGCGCCACGGCAACGGCTTCGTAGTGAAAGCCCTACCAAGGCCACCGGAGGTGCAGGTGGATAGGCTCACTGTTGGGTTTATGGTGGTTATAACATGTTATACCATCTGGTTATTTAACATAGCCATGGAAAATTGCCCATTTATGGATGGTTTACCTATCAAAAATGGTAATTTTCCATGGCTATGTTAAATAACCAGATGGTAACTTGAAATTGGATGGATAGATAGATATATAGATAGAGATAGATAGACATATATATATATATATAGATGATACACATACTTTATTGTTTGTATTCATATGCTGCACACACACAAAGATACACATGCTGGAAATTAGATGTATGTAAACAACTCTTAGATTAATCAATAGTTTTTACAGCAAAGAGATCTTCGGTGAACGCGCCAGGAACGCCTCGACGTCAAACGTCTTGTCGCCGCGGCACAGCAATGAGCCAGTGGCTTGGAGCTTAGATTTGCTTGTGAATCATGGTGCCCCGTTGGGATAAGTCATGTACTTTTTTCTTCTGCATCAAAAACTGATAGCTAACCAACAAAAAATGGGGAGAACCATGGAAAACCAGCAATTATATGGGACACATGGATATTTATAGACATAATATATATATATATGTATGTATAGACATACCTATATAATACTAATAATAATAATAATAACCAGCACCATGATGGCTGGGTTTGTCTCAAAATGAGAGTTGCCTGGGGTGTTTCTGTGCCCATTTCGAAACCGCACCACTCACATACTTCACGCTGCACAGGTTTCTTAGGATGTGTGTATCCGTTCAAGTTGCCTGCCCGTCTGGGTGAACTTTGGCTTGGCAGGCTACTGGTTTATTATATATATATATATATATATGCACAGTTATGTATATATATATATTATACATACAAAATACAATTATGCATATATGTATAGATATAGATAGATCTTGCCATAAATTTGCAAACTGAATAACCATCTATAAACATGATTAAAACAAAACTGATTCACCCCTACATTGAAAAACAATGCGCTTTCGGCCCCGTTTGAAACTATGTCACATGGAACTCTAGTTTTTTGGCAGGGTATCCTTGTAATGAACCGATTAAATTTACCATCCCCCAACTATATAACATAGACCCGAGCTGGGGGTTGGAAGCCTAAAGCTGGGGGTTGGAAGCCTAAAGCTGGGGTTGGAAGCCTAAAGCTGGGGGTTGGAAGCCTAAAAATAGGGGCTGATTCTCAAGGTCCAGCTGCTAAAGTCGAGCTGTTTGTGGGATTTGTTCACTGCTAGCCTTTGGTAGTTTAGCAAAACCATGGAAAATCCTCAGTTCGATACTGTTCCCACATATGTAACATACATATATATATATGTGTATGAATGATTGTAAATGTTGCCCATTTTGTTCCATGTTTCCCCATTGCCAGATCAATGCCAGATCATTGCTCATATGCCCAGGCCGCCACGAAATGTCACCATGAAATAGATGGTCACAGATAAATCCCTGTCACATCTACATGGAATATCCCGGTTACATTGATGTCCCAAGATTCATTGGATTGGTTTAAAGGACAATTTACGGGACCTCTATAGACTGTATATATATATATATACATATATATATACCCTCTGGTAATTTAACATAGCTATTGAAAATGGCCATAGAAATAGTTGATTTACCCACTAAAAATGGTGATGTTCAACAGCTATGTCAGTTTACCAGAGGGTGTATATATATACACGATGCTTTTGTTTAACCAGGGTTTGCGGTTTCGACTTTCTCTTACACCAATCCACTGAAAGATTGTCTCCATCAAATGGCACATGTTCTATCAAAAATACATGAGAATATGCAATTTATAGAGGAGTTTCCCATGTAAAGCTCAAAATAAACCAAAAAACCTCCATTTATAGAGGATTTTCCCATTTGTCAAGGATTTTCCCATATATATATATACATATATATATATATAGGATTTTCCCATATAAATCTCCATTTCTAGCGGGAAATCCGACAGAAATCTTTCTCAGTAAGGACCTGCCCATGAAACTGGCCATCGAGGAGAGTGACATTGCTGTGGTGTGGCATTTTTTTGCGAAAACCGTTGACCTAAAAATATATATATATTGGATATTTATGAATAATGATACTAATAATTTGTTGGATATTCAAGAATAATACAATGTGGGGCCCCCGGTCGATAGCTAAGTTGGTGAACGTAAAACTATGGTTTATGATACTTACAGCTATAGTTAATGGGGTTCATAAACCAACTTATAACTGTGGGGGCCCACATTGTAGAAATGAATGGAAATGAATAGAATGATATAAAGGGAAACTAATGGATATGAATGGAACATCATTGATATTTTTAGGGAAACCCATGGATACTGAATGGGCAAACATGATACTAATGGCAATAATCTCCAGGTTTACTTGGTTGCTGGTTCAAATATGTCGAATTCCCGTCCAAACAAATGCCATCATCCTCCATCACAATGGCTTTCCAACTTTGGGCTTCAATCTGCCAACCAGATAACCAGCTTGTTGATGATTATAGCTTCTGATTTCGGTTGGTATTTTCTTTATGAAGATTTTAGGATACCCTGATTTTCATGGGTCAACTACCAGTTGTTTGTTGGGTGAATCCTGACTTGTTTGATCGAGCGGGTTTGACACTTTTTGGTGATTATATATACCCATTGCTTTTTTAATTGTTCTTTTGATGTTTATGTAAATCATCATATTGTGTTGTGTTGCATCACCATTTCTCATTCTATGATTCACATGTTTTGTGACTGGTGAAATCTACATTCACGTCCATTTAGAATCCCTTCCTCCTGTAATATTAGATACACCCCCCTCAAGCGTGCTAGAATGTACTGGGCGGATTAGGGGACGGAAGTCTCTGATTTTTTGTTGGGTGAACCCCTTCAAATCTTAGTTGTGTTTCTGATTATAACTACCGTAGATGGAAAACATATTCAAAGCCTTTTCATCAAATGCTGTTAATATCTCTTAATCCATTAGTCCCCATTCCCCAAAGGCTCATATCCCCAGTGGCTGGGACATTTCCCCCTGCCCCCTGCCAGCTCAATGTTCGTCAAGCAAGGTGCTTACGATTTTGGGTGCATTGCAAGGTTTGATGATGTCCAGCTATTGTACTATACATTCTATCTCAAGTCACGAAGACACCAAATCTGCGGTTGAGTCTTCGTTTTTTCTCCCTGGACTGCTGCCACTCGGTCTGGCTTAAGCGCGGCGTGCGCCAGAACTAGTCGCGCCGCAGCGGGAACTGCGACACAGTCCTTTGAACCTTTGAACCTCTGACTGCGGTGAAATGAATTTCCATTACTATACCAACAGGTACCACCATTTTCCAGGCAAGACCCATGGTTCATTTATATCCCAACTGTTCTCGCTTTTTTATTTGATTGATATATTATTCCCATGGTTGGATCATGATATGCCAGATATCCCCATCATTCCCCTTTAAATCCCCTAGTAATCCTTCCTATGACACCCATCAATGACAAGCCGCTGCGGGCGCGGGTCATGTTGGATTTCGACCGGCGAGGAGCTACGAAAACGTCTGGCCGAGGAATGTGAAGAACGCATCTCGGGGCAGAGGAGGCGCCTGTTGGGAGTCCAGCGAAGGTTACTGGGGGATGAATGGGGAATCTTGGGGGATCAATGGGGGAAAAATTGGGGAAGAATTGGGTTCGGGATTTTGGAATCAAATTCTGTGGAAAATCACGAGACTTCTGGGGGTTCAGCAGCAAAAGCAGCAAGCCTCAAGAATTGGGACTTGGCATTCTGCTTGTATCACTGCAGCAATGATCACGTGGGGGGGATTGACATGTGCAGAACCACTCGATGATGATCTTAGAATGCTCCTTTCAGTTCTAGCCGCTAGCCCATGGTTGTAACAACTTTTCGTCAAATTTAGATGTTACATCCCTAATTTTGAAGATCCAGACTGGACCAAAGCTGTGGGCAGTCGTGTGTTTTGAGTTTTGTTGAAGTGCTGGATTTCTTATTAACGAGTCAATGTGAATCGACGAATCGACATGTTCAACGCTGGTGCTTGGTTGGGCTTCATATTTCATACAAAACTAATTGAGCGAGAACGAGCAATGAACAAAAAAATGGAACAGTGTCATACTGCTCATCCCTGCACTTGCAATTGATATCGACATGAACGCAGTATTTTTTTGCAAAAAATGTTGGTAAACCGCATTTGACACTTGATGACTTTGCCGCCCGCTGCGTTCGCTTGTTTTGCTCGTAGAACAAGACTCCCAAGACACTATGACAATCAACTTGTGACACTTTGATTCAACTTCAAACCAGATGGTTTCCTCAAACTAGGGTCATATCAACTCCAACCCATACCCTTTTTCGGTCAGCCAGCTTTACACGCCACTCCACTCCCAGCGGTGGTTTTTTGGTCATGCCATGATTCCATAACCAGCTGGGCATCGCTCATGGCAGAGGCCACCCAAGGGTGCAGCGACTGGTGTCCATCACCCAAGTTACTCATGATTTTAGGGTGGTTGCGGCATATTGGAAACTCTCAATTAGTTGCTAGTTGTGTTTTGCGCATTCAGGTGTTGCATGGTTGAAGGTATGTATCCTTGGGATTTCGGGAATGGTATATCATGTTGGAGTAGAAGGACAGCACCCAAGTTCAATTGGTGGTCAGTTTTTGATCTGTTAATCCCATCCCCTAAATAGTCCCAACAAATATGTGCAACTCCCATACTAAACTATGGATTCTGGGGTATTTTATATTAGGGGGAAGGAATTATTCAGAGATGGCCTCACAGCATTTTTTTTTCAACTTTCCAGGACTATGGTTCCTAAATGTGGGTCTAAGGCATGCGGCATCCATCCAAATTCTTGGTTTCCATTATTTTCATGGAAACCACCACGGTTGGGCTATGCACCATTTTCATACACAAGTATGAGGAACCACCCAAATAGAACAGTTATTGAAACGATGTTTTAGATTGTATTTACCTCATAATCTCAGGAATTTAAAGATGTTGAATTTGCCCTATCAGGTCCTATCTATATTGGAGATTTTTGGAATAGCTGTGGGTTGATCAATTCGTGTCCAGTCTGGCCACGACACCAGGCAAGTGCTACAGCTTTGTACCTTGGGAAGCCATCCATTTTGAAGGCGCAGGGTCAAGCAATAGCTCGCTGTATCCAACAGCTCATGGTCAACCGAAGCCCTACTGGGAAGCATCACATCATCTTTTTGGACCTCTTCGACACACATCAGAGTTTTTTAGCACCTCGAAATCCACTTTTCATGTGTCCACATGGACTGCTGAAGTTCCCAGATGGTATGTTTGATAAAAGTTCATTCTGGGTTGTCACAATGATCATGTATCAGCCAGTTTTTTTTTTAAATATAATAATAAAATATAATACTGTATAATATAATAAAATAATATATATATATATAACATAATATAATATAATATAACATAATATGATATATTATATAATATGATATAATGTAATATAATATGATATAATATGATATAATTTAATATAATATAATATCATATAATATAAAATAATACGATATAATATAATATAATATAATATAATTTAATATAATTTAATATAATATATATATTATATATATTATAATACATATAATATGTATGTATGTATTATATTATGTATATAATATTATATTTAATATTATATATATAATATATAATATATAATATATTATATATTATATACTAGATATTATATATATATAGTAATTTATATAATATATATAAATTATATATATATATTATATTATATTATATTTTATTATATTGTATTATACCATATCATATCATATTATATTATATTATATTATATGATATTATATTATATTTTGTTATATTGTATTATTATAATATTTAATATAATATTTATACTATATAATAAATAATACATGTAACATGTATAATATGTAAAATAATATATATTTATATGTATTTAATATTATATATATATATTCGTATCATTGTCCCATGATTTTCCCATATATGGTATAGCTATGTATAGCTTATAGTGTATACAAACTGTATATTTTTCATATGGTCTATCCCCATTCTCCAGGCCAGTCCGCGTTGGCGCCCTTGTCGTCGTCCGAGTTCCTCGTGGCTCCAGGCGAATCTGAACCAAGCCCTGGCAGGGTCGAACTGTTCATTTACTGGAGGGTACTAGGGCTAACGAGTTGTCTTATAGAGGAAAATAGTATATAATAGTACTATTTACTGAGTTAAACTAGAAGTTTTTCTAAATATCCAACTAACTTATAATGGGGTACTGTGCCCCAGAATGGATGGTTTTAGAATGGATCCGAAAATAACATGGATGATTGAGGGGTACCCTATCAACTAAGTTATACTAGTATTACTAAGATTGAGATAGATTAAGAATATCTAACTAGTCTTTTTGAATATCTAATAACTACTTGGTGAATATCTACCTAGTTGATTAGTTGGCTGGTGAATACTGTTATTGTTACACGAATCTTACTCAGAATAAATATGAATAAATACTATAGTATCCCCATGGCAGTTTCCCTTACAATATCATGGGGGTCGGACCCCCAAAACATAGGTTTTTTTCCCTTTGATTTTATAAGGAATCCACCTTACAAAATCATACCCTAACCCCCAGAGATGAAGGGTATAAAATCATCATGGAACACAGGTGGACATATGGCCAGCTGGATGGTCTTGATTTTGTAAAGGGGCCTGACCCTGGATGGGGGGGGCAAAATGGTCCCAGAGAGATTTTTGAGCCAATTTTAGTTGACTTTGAGGTTGATTTTATAAGGATCCATATTGTTTCCAATATTTTCCCATGATAAGGTTTGATTTTGTAAGATTTAAGGGCTCCATATGAAATGGTGCTGCAGAAGCACCATATGAAATGGTGCTGCATAAGCGCCATATGAAATTATGAGAAAAAATGATAAAATGGAAACTACGATAAAATGGTGCCAAAAACTGCTGCTGAAGTGGAACCACAAACACTGATGGGGCATGACAAAATCACGGTCTACACGCCCAAAAACGACAAAACATGGTATAAAACCTTACAAAATCATGGCCCACTATGAAATCAAACCTTGGGGTTATAGGGAAAAGAAAAAAGAACATGCATGCTACAAAATCAAGGGGCCTGACCAAAATCATCCAAAATCCTTTTGAAATCACGGCCCATTTGAGATGATTTTAAGATTGTTCATGATTTTTTGGGGGATGACTGCGCTGTCAAAATACATGTAAAGCTTTGATTTTGTAACGTACACCATGCTTGGAAAGGTCTGGTACCTTTGATTTTGCAATGATGGGGAGACCAATCTGAAGGTCAGGCCCCAGCCTTGTACTTACAGAATCAGGGGGTGCGATCTACTCACTGAATTTCAAGGGGGATACTGTACTATAATATTATCATTGATTATTCTATAGCAATGAATGTTGGGTGATTAAATATCAAAGTAATGGAATCTATTTACTTGACTATTATCGGGAATAATCCCATAATTAGACTATAATAATCACTAGTTTGAAACTAGTATTGTTGGTCAATCTATTAGATTGAAGCACATCATGTTTTAATTTAGTTTAGACTACTTTGCGGAAACAAACATAACATCTAAGTCTTTGACCGGTGTTTTGTTAGTCAGAAGTCAGAAGTCAGAAGTGAGGATATATATATATATTATTTTATTATGCATACAACTAGGGTTGGTACGGAAAAATCTTGAGTTTCTTTATACTGTAGAGGAAATATAAGGGACCCTGTTGTTGGTTTCATGGGCTTGCTCGAAAACTCCTTCCCTCCCTAGGGACACCTGTGCTTGGAGCAGTCTTTCTAGGACGACAGAAGAAAACCGATGGCATGCGGATATGGAAAGAGTTCGTTCTCTATTATGATGTGCATGGAAGTCTACCATGCTAAATTGTGATAAATTGTGGATACCCCCTGGTAATTTAGGGTAGCTATCGAAAATCACCATTTTTGAATAGGCAGTTCATCTAGAAATGGGCCATACCAGTTCGCTAAACTGCAACAAATTATCGGAGGATATCTGAGCAACCAAACTCTGCAAGTGTTGTGTTTCAGAATGCAGCAGTTATCACCAGTTACAGTATCAGACTGGTGAGGCTGTGACATTTTCCCTTCATTAACCAGGTTGTCCAAAATACTGTAATTCATTTGTGATTGGGTTTTTAAAGCTCCATCACTATAGAGTCCACAAAAAGAAACTTAATCTATAAGTTGTGAAAAAAACAACAACAATTCATCAACCGCAAACACATTGGAACAGACCATCTCATGGATGTCTCATGGATGACAGACACTTGGTTGTGAACTTGGGGTACCCGAAAATGATGGTTCATTGTGGTTTTCCCAATTATATACAATATATTACAATATATTACAATATAATGCAATATATTACAATATAATTAATGCAATATAATATATTACAATATATTACTGTACAATATATTACAGTATATTACAATGTTTTACAATGACCACACATTGGAGTAAATATCCCATGGAATCATCAACATCTTCAACATCAATATCAGCATCATCGCCATGAGCAAAATCATCATCAACACCCCTAGAGGTGTAGCAACACCCCTAGAGGTGTAGCCTGGGTAGCCTGTCTTAAAGTAAGGGCAACAACATGTAGACCCTACAATGTGGGGCTCCCAAGATAGCTAAGTTGGTGAACATAACTCCAATAACTATAGTTTATGATACTTACAACTATAGTATCCATGGAGTTTATAAACCAACTTATAACTGGGGTGGCCCACAATGTAGAAATGAATGGACATTAATAACATAATATCAATGGAAACTAATGGATATGAATGGAACATAATGGATATGTTTAGGGAAACCAATGGATATATTTAATCATCAGTTTCCAATATTGTCTCTGTTACAATGACCATTTGGAGGTGAATTTCCCAGCTCCCAGGCATCGCAAGGCGGTAATGCCAGGTCAGGGGCGGCGAGTCAGCAGTCAGCCGTTGAGAAATACGGCTGCATCATATCCATATAACTTAAATTATACATATATATATACACATATATATATATATACACATATATATATACATATATATATACACGTACATGGTTCATCTATAGTCGTGTAGTCATGTACAACGTGTGTACTTAAACACAGTGTAGGTGGGCATGTGGATTGAGTTTAAGTCTCGCAACGTATTTCGCCCAGCAGGTAAACCGAGTCTTTGGCGATGAGTTTACCAGACATGTTCCGAAGAAATCCTTCAGACAAAATCCTCTTGAAATGCTCCCAAGGCAAAAGGAATTTCACTGCCTCCTGTTTGTATCAGCTCCTTTTCTCACATTTGTTCCGTTTGTTGGAGAAGTCCAGAACCCACCAGCTAGAATCAAACCGTGATACTATCGACATATAGATAATAAACATGATCCATGAATCCGTACTTATGTGCATTCACATGTTGGCCCCAATTGCACTACAAATAAATAGGTAAGAGGGACAAAAAAATTAGGTTTGACCGAACCCATCTTGTATGTATGACTTTGCGGTTCAATGTATATACCATTGTACACCATATACACCATATTACCAATACTGTTTACAGCATGTGTTTGTACCTGTGGGAAGTACGATGTGGCAAAAGTGAAGGCTATTTATAATACAGCTTCCGCGTCACGTCATATACTTTATATCAAACACATGGTTTAATATGATGTGATTTCGTCGCAATTCTCAAGTAGTGATGAAATATAGTTTGGTACAGTGGATATAACCACACTCCACTGTTGTTGCATTATAAGATCAATAGTAAACTCATCAGTTATTATTATGCATTCAGTTTTTTTCATACCCAATCGTACTATATTATCATCCTTGCTTTTGGATATGAGTATACAGTAAGAACTATTTATGATCTTAGATCCCAATCCCATTGTTTTGTTGTGCTGCTTGGAAGATCATCCCACGAATCGTTGTCCGATGTGTAACTGGGTGAACTGCATACACTCCAGTCATTGTGCAAAGCGTGTTAATATGTCATTACATGACTTACATTGCCATTCAGTTTGATGATTTGCCCTTCTGAAATGTTCCGAAAAAAAGAACTGTGACATGTCCAGATGTAATTTAACATAGTCGCCATGGAGAATTACAATTTTAATAGCTAAACCATCGAACTAAATGGGACATACCGTCAAAATTGCAACAAATTACCGGAGGATATGTGTTGATATTGGCATGATCCCACAGCTGTCTCATGAAATATCCCCATTTTATGGCTAAATCCACTTGAATCCCCATTTTTGATGATTAAATCTTCATTTTTCATGGTGAAATAGGTGAAATCTCCGTCTCTTTGATGGCGAAATCCCTGTCGCGGCACACGCATGGAGGCCCTCATTTCACTCGCTGCCCGGGACCTCGCTGGTCCTTGCGGCTGGATGGAAGCGGTATCGGAGGAGACGCCACATGGTGAAGGTGGGGCGATCTACACCGGCCCCGGGCCATGGGATTAGCTAGTCCGAATGTTAGGAACTGGGATTATAAATCACACTATATCCCAAGTATATAATTATATAGTAATCTATAATCTATTTGCTAGCGACTTAACACCCCCCCATGGCCCATCTGAGTAGGGCAAACATAAAATCAAAACTGTACGGAAAACCTTTGGTTTCGGAAAATTCTCTGCAAATGGTTGATTTTCCACATCTATCATCTACATATTCTATGTCAATTCACCGGATTCACCATAGGATATGTCTAGAAAAATGGTAACTTCGTGGTGACTCAATGGGATCCAACATACATGAAGCTATCTAACGGGCCGCCTTCGAGTGAATGATGGGGCTAAAGAGCTCATAAGGGGAATCATCCCGAACATGGTTGTTTTCTGATGTTTGATGTGTATTTCCCATTTGGGAGATTTGGGATACATGTGTATTATTTCTTCTTATAGTGATTTGCCCGGAATGATGGGTCTTTTTGTCATTACCACCTTTTGTTTGACCGTGAGAAATTGTGGTTGTACTTGGCAAATCATCAGAACTTAAAGCTGGAGCAGTTACCTTGGGGTCTAACTCATATTTACATTGATGATTCATGGCCTATGTCCCAAATTTGAACGATACATATTTGGTTTCTGCACGTATATATGCATATAATTGCATATATCATTTATATCAGTCGGCTTGCTTAAACAAATCAAGGAGCTTCTGGAGGCAGCTGGGGAAACCATGGTATTTCACAATCCAAAAAGAGGACAACTCGTCGGTCGAATCAAAGGAGCTCCAGATTTTCTCACAACGGATACGGCGATAGGTAAATTGAATTAAATTGATGTATATATATATATATATAATCGATATAGATCATAGATGATTATGTCTACTAAACTGATACTTGTTTTTTTTTGCTAGAGGATATCATTGGATCAGATGGAGTTTTTGGGGTCTAGAGATATATATATATATACTGGATAACGACCAACAACCATAAACATCTCCACGTCAGGTCGCGGCACTTTCTCTCAGCGAGGCGCCCTTGGAGCTACATTAATACATGTTTCTTGCGTGTTAGAGAGAATCACACTAAGTTGTTCGCCCTAACCATTCCCATAGGATCCATGGTGCTGCTATATATGGTAACATGGATCCCATCAATATACCCCCTTTATGTTAGCATATATACCAGCACCATGGATCCTATGGGATTTGCCTTGGTGTTTGGAAGAAAATCCATGAATTCTGCAGAAATAGCCATGTTCACCATCCAGCATGGATAGACCGGTTGGCTCCACCGTTGACCCGTCAAGATAAATGTGGGTAAGACAATAATTAATCATCCCCAAAATCAGCATAAATGGGTGCTATAAACTTTATAAACCATCAACATATTGGTGGTTTATGGCATTGTTGTACTCACATTACCCGTCATTACCCCTTTTTTTTGGTGGTTCAGGTTTTCAAGAGACCTGCGTGCCAGCGAAGGTTGAAGAGAAGTGGTCCCAGATTGAAAGCTTGGGCAACACGGAGGATCGCCCTGGATCGGGGCTGGGGGAACGCTCTGGGATCAACGGCCGCCTGTTGACCCTCTGGGAAACATACAAAAAGCGATTGAACATGGCCCATTTATAGTTGATTTACCGAACTTAAAATAGTGATTTTCCATAGTTATGTTAGTGTACCAGAGGGTAGATCTATTTCAAGGTTGGTGAATTGCGATAATTCAGCAAGTAATAAGGTGATGAATTAGCGTAATTTTTCCAATGGCAAATCCACCATTGTTGGGGAATTTACTGGGAACATGTTAGCTTGTTGGTTACTTATAAAGCAAATCCAAGATTTGGTTTGGATACAGAACCAACCATTGAAACAATGAAGACTGGAAATCGTTGAGAACTAAAGGGACTTTTTGTGACAACTACCTACAACGGGTGACCAATCCGCAAAAATGCTGACAACATGGACCCAGTGGGCATGGAGATGTCACCCCTTTCAGTGATGCCTCAGGGAACGAGAGCCTGTTCCACAGACATCTGACATCTGGACATATTAGGAAAACATGAGATTCAATAGTGCTTTTCCCAATCAGTGGTTGTTTGTTTCTCTGCTCAAGATATATATATATATATTATATTATATGTATGCTTTCCGTACATTTAATTTCTGTAATCCTGTTTGTTCCACATGTGTACGGTAAAAGTTTAAACATGTTGTTTTGATTGCAGGTTCCTTTTCCAGCAGTGTTTTCTCTACCATGATGGTGGCTTTACATCCACAACTTCGTTTTCCGGAAACAAGTCCATAGCATTGTTGTTGTTTTTGTTGCAAGTTCAGAAACCAAACAAGAGGAATAGTTAGATTGTGGATACCAAAACCATATTATGGTCAGTACATGTCAATACAAAACCGCAATGGTGAAACAAATATGGCAAACCCTACTAAGAAATACCCCCGAAATGATCCCAATGATGCGGAAATTGTCTACTAAACCATGGTTTCGAAGGGGGTGGGATTCAAAAAATAACACATCTTTTCGGACGTTAAATCCCTTAGGAAGCCACCTTTCTAGAAATTCCCTACAAAAAACATGTTTTCCACCGTCGTTTTGGTGCGCAGGAAATGGCCGGGAACTGCGCCCTCTTGTGTTGCGTTCAGCGGCAGCTGGGTCAAGGCCTCAGGACCCTATCGAGCTACCAGGTGAAACCCTTTTTTTTAGTGGGTCCCCTTAATATAGAGCCTATATATCACATATCTATAACATATATATATATATATATTATGTGTATATATATTATATTATGCATAAAATGATAGATCATACGAAATTGGAGTTATTAGTAATTTAAATGATAACAATGGAACAATGGGTAATGATAGATAAAGAATACCCATTATTTGTTTGCCTCTAGTTAAACGTAGCTAATAGGTAAATCAATGTAAATCATCATAAGTCATCTATAAATGGGCCATGTTCCAAAGCTATGTTAAACAACCAAATGGTAAAATTTGTGTTTGATGTGGATGTTGAACATTATCATGATATGGACGACCCTCTGGTAATTTGTTATATAGATTATATATCCATGGAATCTGGCACATGTTTTGATAGATATATCATCTATAAATACACAATTGTCCATGGCCAGAGGCCTGGGATCCCCCCACCAAAACACCGATGAGTTGCTTCTTGATTTTGTTCTACATGTTTGGTGGTTACTCTACCGTTTGAAAACCAGCCAAAGGAAGAGAACACACAAGTAAGTTTGCGGGTTGACTTCCAGAGTATGCTCGAACCCGGCGGATTCATTTTTTGGCGACACCGGCCATTTTGATGTCAGCCCCTACCATAGTGAACTCGCCTAGATCGCCTGATGTGGTCCCAGGATCATTGGAATTGGTGACATCACCCCTTCGGAAAAGCTCGGAAGACCAAGGTTATATGGCTGCCTTCCATGAGGGCAATGTGGGCGCTGCACGCGTGGTAAGTCAGGTGGGCTCCGTGAGGGGCACTTGATGCAGCAGTATGATATTAGTTGTAGCACGAAGAGTTTTTGATATTGGATTGAGACTTATAAGAATAATAATATATATATATATTATACTGTATGTAAATGATTGTGAATGTATATAATACATAGACGTGCATTAATACAGATAGATATACAGACAGATACATTGTTATATGGATAGATTGGATGAAAGAGATCATGAACTGTTGGTTGGGTCATTGACTGTGCTCTCCTTGGGACTGCAGCGGACTGCCGAGAGTCAGTGGGTCCTAAAGCCCTAGATATTTCAAGTCAGGAGAATTTACCCATCAAACATGGGGATATTGTGGGTATAGAGAAACCTTTGAAGGAAATAGAATGGTAGTGTGTATATATATACACCGTTTTGTACCCATTCCACCGAGAGAAACCATGGGCATATGTCTTAATCAAACTGGAAGCGACAATTTGATGAGTCTGAGACAGTCTGAGTTCTGCTCGCTGCAAAGCCACAGTCTGGAGGAGATGTAAGAAACAAATAGACAGTGATAGGTACGTACTCATGTACGTGTATACCCTCTGGTAATTTAACATAGCTATTGAAAATGACCATTTATAGTGGATTTTCCCATTAAACATGGTGATTCTCCATAGTTACGTTAATTTACCAGAGGGTATATTATATGTATAAAATTGTATATATCTACATATATATCTGGGTAAATTATAACGACCTCACTGCGACCTCACTGGGAATCATGGTTAATAAGGGGAATCATCCCCAAATGGCCTTAATTCAGGTTAGTGAAATAATGTTGTGATAGCCACAGCTTCAGCCTTGGCCAAGCGGCTCAAGCGGCTCAAGAGCCACATCAAAGAGGTTTGCTTGGATAGGTCCTCCGGAAGAAATCTGCTTTATGATGGTTAGAATACCCCCCCACTTATGGCAATGTCAAGGGAAAAATGAGGTTTTCAACATTTTGAAAGCATGACATGTGCGGCTTTGTCCCTTAAATTTTCAGACATGGGAGATGATACCAGAAGCTTTGCTGCTGAATTTCTTTGGGCTTTGCTGCGGGAGTCTCAGATGTCTCAGCCACATGCCGCCACGACGCCGATGATTCGTCTTGTGAAGTTGTCCGGAGAAGTCCTGTGTTCTTTTGATGAGAAACTCGGCCGGCCATCCCAGGGAAACTTGCTAAACCTCGAAAGAGGAGGGACCTTGGTAAAAACCCTGTGTGAACTCAGACTGGATATGGGTCATGTCCAAATCCAGACAACTTGCCCATGGGATCCCACAGGTCATGTCCAAACAGTAGATGTCATAGTTCTCTTCTCCAAAACTTGGGTTGTTTTGTATTGTACATGGGATGATTTGCTGCAAGGAATGGGTTGAAACCAATGGCAGGTCTGAAAAACCTCCATGAGTGCTTGATGCTGACACAACCCAGATTGGGAACTGGGTTACATTGCTGGATTTTGCTACTGGATATGTTCTTTGGAAGGTAGCCAGTCAAGAGTCAAGATTATTTGACTCGGGTTTTCACCAGGAAAGCTTTGAAAGCTCTGACCATGAAATTCGGCTCAACCGTGAAGAGCCTGAAACATCACTGCAAATCGCTGGTTGATGCCTCCATTTACAGGCCTGGCTTTGGGTTTGGGGAGGAGAAACATAAAAGGGTTTCTCCTACCTATAGGTACATTGTGGCCACAACGAAGGAAAATCGTACTTTGATCTTATTTTCCCTTCTTGTATATAGGGTATTGAGGGCAATCAGCCCTGTAATTATGAAAAGCTGGTGGTGACTTGCGTTGAGATCACCATGTACCGTATGAATGGAATAGGTGATGGGCTGCTATTGGGACTTCACCCGGATTAGGATCTACATGGATTCAATATGCATGTTTCCCACAAGGGATCAGTGCCTATGGCCAATGCGTTCCCCAATGGGGTTAGAATTCATCCGCCTCGCAATTGGGTACATTTGATGCAAATTTCCATGCCATGGGGGCCTTTTCAATTTTTCGCACCGCAACAAAGATAGACAGTTGGAAACCTGGAAATCATACGGGAAACATCATTTATACCATCCTGTCTATCCTTTTTGGGCTTATCATAGTAGCACTAGCCGGACACAGGGCTGACAGGACCGTGTACATGTTTTTTTTTCTCCCAGAAATGACATACCATCTGGGTGAACTTGGTGCTTGGCAGGCAGAGGTTGCTCTTGGACAATGAAGCTGGTATGCAATTTGATTTCTTTATTTCAGAGATATAGAGTAGGTTAATACCTATGGGCCTGTGGGACCATTTTTTGTTCCATTTACCGTTACCAGTTACTGTATTTGGTGTGGAAGGGTACCGGGTTCTGACCATGCTAGCACCTTCGGTTTATGTTAAAATATCCTTCTCACTTGCCCCTCATTGTGCAACAAAGCCAAATACCAAATTGTTGGATACCGTTGGCTCTATATCCTATTATATATACGTATATATATATATATGGTATTCCATTGTCACAATTCATTGGTTTGTTTTTTTGGTATACCAACAGCTTTGTTGGTTAAGTGGCATTTAGTCCAAATCCTTGGTATTTATACCCTGATACCCCGTTATTGTTTTATGGTTGGTTATTGATAACCCATAATGGCTGGTAAAATCCCATTCAATCCTGTCAAAATCCCATGAAAATCCACTCAAATCATGAATATCCCATGAAATTCCAATCCAAAATTCCATGAAAATCCCAATACATGCATTAAAATCCCATGAATCCACCATGAAATCGAATTAAGATTACATGAGAATCCCATCGAATCATTAAAATCCAATGTGATTCCAGTCAAAAATCCCATGACAATCATTGACAATCCCAATACATTCATGAAAATCCCATGAAACTCCCATGAACATTTCTCAGATATTCTTCAGGGATCTCCTTTTCCCTGAGGTAGAGTTGCCTGACACCCAGCTGCTGGAAACGTTGAGTCAAGGCTCCGAGCTCCAAATGATTCTCCTGCCCTTCCAGGAGGAGGTCCAGGCCCTGGAAACAGCACTGGACGCGTTGGAAAGTCACGCGGAGCATGGAAACACGCAGGAGCTGGAGAAGGTCTTGCGGATGCTTGGTGATTTCATGGATAAATGGTGATAAATGGGAAATTCATTTGCAGTCCAGTGGGTGGGAATAGAGTGATATAATGGGATATACATATAAATGGAAAATTAGATAAAATTAGCTTCTAATGGGAACCATGGGAAAACTGAACCATAAGTTGGGATGTAACGTGATGGGAAACCTCTATCATGATGTGTGTGCTGACGCAAAAATCGAGGTAAATTGTGGTGACCTCACCTCGTGACCTCACTGGAATCATGGGAATTGTAAGGTGAATTATCCTAATATAGCCGAACTTTTCAGCTTTGTGAATTATTGTAATTTGCCCAGATAAATGAGAACTTTGGGGAACATCTTCCATAAGTTGGGATATAAAAATGATACAGCCCCTATAACTATAACTATAGCTTGGTGGAAAAAGATGTGTGATGAATTTTGATCATGGGTTGATGATTCTGACGGATCTAATAAACCCTTGGAAGATGCTTCTTGGGAAAAATAGGATGCTGATTGATGATGTGTTTTGTTATAATATATATATAATTATATATATATACATATATGGATTGTACTTGTTTCTATAGATATATAGTTTGTTTGAGAAGGGGTTGAACAACTTGGGAGAATGATTTGGAGGCTAAGACCCCCTCGGAAGATGCTTGGTGGAAAACAATGGGACCATGATATACCGTGAGAAAATACGGGGTTTCTGAATAATCTTGGGAGAATGTGTTTTTTCCCCACCTGCCAGGTGAGGGTTGTTAGATTTTATCTAAGTTGCCTTCTCCTGCCTCCTCTCCTCCTCCTCTCGTCGTCCTCCTCTCGTTGTCCTCGTCGTCCTCGTTGTCCTCCTCG
>Ga0126342_10006056_pt1 | contig 21335 bp, 18 predicted proteins | sample Cyp1metagenome_FD_92528 | JGI IMG/M metagenome (GOLD analysis project Ga0126342, IMG submission 92528) | Coral microbial communities from Lord Howe Island, Old Settlement Bay, Australia - Cyphastrea 1 metagenome | ecosystem: Host-associated > Invertebrates > Cnidaria > Coral ...
ATTGCATGTAAAGTTTAACGGGGGTGGGAGTTTAATATTCCCTAATATCTTTGTTGATCTTCCCAATTGAATGTAAAGTTTAACTGGGGTGCGAGTTTAATATTCCCTAATATCTTTGTTGATCTTCCTAATTGAATTTTGATTTTCACGATTTGAGAGTTTAAAATTTGCTAGTACCTTTGCTGTTTTTTCCATAGGAATTGCAGGTGTTATGCCGTTTTGTTTTTCCCATAGGAATTTCGGGTGTTTTGACCTTGTTTGTTTGATAGTCTCTAGTACCTGTGTTATTTTTCCCATAGGAATTACGGCAATTTGCAACATCATTTGTTCGTGAATGGGACACATATACGCTGCAACGCCTGGGCAGAACCCAGGCGTTGCGCGTATATATATATATTGCATATATATATATATATATTGCATATATATATATTGCATATATATATATATTGCATATGTATATATATTGCATATATATCTATATATACAAATACATACATACATGTATATATATATAATGTATATATATATATATATTATTATTATTATTTATTATTATTATTATGTATATATATATTATTATTATGTATATATATATATTATTATGTATATATATTATGTATATATAAATATTCGTATGTATATATATATATATATTATGTCTACATATAGTATATATATATGCACAGTAACCCCTTGTAGGTATGGTGAAACATATTGCAGCTTCATACTGGGAACTGCAAGCCAAAGGATATGTTTTTTCCCCACTTGGGTTTCCCGGCCGCAATTGGAAATTTTCCAATACCGGCGCATCTGCACCTGAGAAGCGCCAGGTTTTTTTAACACCTTTAATCAACAAAGACATTGATGGGTAATCACTATTAAAGTAAATATATTATCATATTGATTATCATTGAATAATAATGTAATCCAAAGTTAGTAACACTATTGATTATCAAATTTTAATCCAAACTTCTAGATATAATAATCACTAATTCTAGTAGGTGGTGCCCTATGCAATGGGAAATACCTATGGTTCACGGGGAAAAAAAACTATTGCCTAGTAGACAAGAATGGTCAACATGTTCAAGCTGTTCATGGAACTGTCACAATGTCTTCATCTACTGAGGGAGAATTTTCAATTGCCAAGTTCCATTGCCTCAAGCGAATCCTCAAATGACTCTGCACCAGCTGCTTAAGCCAATATTCGCTGGTCTAGATTTTGTATGGGCCGTCTCCGAAGAATACCGGGAAAATCTGAGGATCTACTTATCCACAGTTATGGCCCTGTACCATTCTGAGTACTTATAACCCTATTTATAGAGTGTATAATCCCATTTATAACCAGTTATAACTAATAAATGGCCATAACTGCAGACTTACCCAACATTTTTTTGGGGGGATAATATCCTCGGTGTAAACCCATGTAGTGGGAAATACCTGTGAATATGGTGCCACCCAGCGATGTTTGTTGGTCTAGTTCCACTAATTCGATTTCTACCATACACTCAACATTTGATTAGAAGACTATAGAAGTATATAGAACCAACTTAGCCAACTTGGCATATCACATGATTTATGGCTTAAACATGTTTAAACCATCATTCTGTGAGTTTTTCCAGTTATGTTAAAATTCGATCTATCCGGTATGCCACTGAGGCTCCAAACACAAGAAGAGAGAGCACAAACCTTCGGCCTGCTGACGCGAGTTGGGTGCGCCTTCTGTGAAACAAACATGGGATCCAACCAATTGACATGCAGAAATGGACACATGAAAATTTGGGAAACTAAGCTGTCCCATGTTTTATCATTCATAAATTTCATGCGGTGGGAAGAAACCAGGAACCAAAACAGTTGTTTCGTTTCGCTCCGAATGCGCAGGATCCAGATGACTGGGGGGTTCCATGATTCGCCACATGAGAAAAAATCCCATGAAGTGACACGAATAGGGCATGAATTGATTCCGAATACACGACAAATATACATTATGAATTATGAAAAACATGAGTCATATGATGTGAAAAAAATCTATTATACTAATACCAAATACAATATAATACATATTATACTAATTCTGCCCGATTCTGCCCAGATACATTATAGAATTACTCGGCAAACTAGATTTGACATAATTTTGGCTGCTGGCCGGCAAGGTGAAGTCAGTGGCGAGGCTGGCTCCCTGACAGGTCCAAATTTGTCCGCCAATTTAGGTGAAGTCGAGGCCACCCTCCCGGTTTTTTTCGTTGGTTTATAAACCCATGATAGACCCATTGACTATCATAAATCATAGTTAAAGCAATAGAAACCATTGGATAACCGGTTTGAACATGTTTGAACCACTACAATTGTCATATCCCACCTTCGCCACGTGGTTTTTCCCTAGGATGCCATGCCGCCCAGCGACTAAGCTGTCCGAATCGCCCAAGGGAAAGAGCTGAAATCGCCCTCTGCCTTGGCGCGACCGGCCAAAATGGTGGGAATCTGCTAGGTGGTGCCTGTTATTTTTACCTTCAAAAATGGTGGTTTAGTCGAATTACAGGAGCTTTCAGCTGCAGAATCCTTGTCGACACCTGTCGCTCCAGGCTGTCCTGGCAAGCCGGCTCGAAACGCACCGTCCCTGATGCCGATGGCGTCACGAAGTCATTTCGATCATTGCTCCGCCCAAAAGGGCTGCTGGATGCCTCGAAGCCGGTCGTAGGATGCCTTGGGCGTGTAGGGGGTCGTAGGAGTGGAAGCCTCAGAGATTGAAGTGCTCGAACTCCTTCCGGCGCTAAGACATATATAATCACACCGCCGTTGAACTTCACATTCACTTGACTTGGGAAGATCAACAAAGGTATTGGGGAATATAAAATTCCACCGCGTGCATCTTTACATTCACCTGGAAAAATCAGCAAAAGTACTGAGAATGTATTGAGGAATAAGAAATCCCACCCCGCTGAGTTTACATTCAAGGTATTGATATTGATGATGATGATGATGAAGATGATCATGATGATGATGATAATCATGATGATCATAATGATCATGATGATGATGATGATGACCATGATCATGGTGATGATGATGATGATCATCATCATCATGAAGATGATGATGATGATCATGATGATCATGATGACCATGATAATCATGATGATGATCATGATGATCATGATGATGATGATGATGGTGATGATCATGATGATGAGGCGGAGGATGAGGCGGAGGATGAGGCGGAGGATGAGGATGAGCTGCAAAAGAGTCGCACAGGCCCCTATGCTGTGCGTTCCGATATATAACATGAAGTTAACCATCATGCGAACATGTCCAATTTCTACCACGTTTTAAGGTCATTCGGGGGTGATGGCCGACAACGTCGGACAAATCGAGGGGTTTGGCCGTAGAAACATCGAACGAGTGAATGGGGTGAAACTAAACCAACAGACATAACTGGGGGGCACCACTCTCTGTAAACAATCTTTCACGAAGGATTACTCAATTAGTCAGACATAAGCAAACCGGGCTACACCCATGAGGCCTGTCCTAATGATTTGGATGGAAGCATATTTCGTCAAAGTGGGGGATACGCTGGATAAACTTTAATAATCCAGTTCAACAGCAGCCAGAGAACATAAACTGCGTCATGCCAAAGGATCCTTCGGGGTCCGCACAACCACTGGGTTCTAATATGTTCTAATCACCTTTGCCAAACCACATTCACGTGATTAGAACCCAATAAACCATCGTTTTAGTGGGATAAACCGCAGGGAGAAGGAAACCCATGAGCACCCTATGACACCAAGTGTCAACCAAGAATTACGTCCAGAAAGATGGGGAGGGTGTCCTCGAGTCCTGTAGCCTGTAACATGGTTATCCAATAATTACAAAAAAACGCTGAACACTCACCGAACATCAGCAAGAATCTGATCAAAAGTCATCAGCAGTCAACATCATGAAACATCACAACATCACAACATCTATCTATCTAATCTAATCTAATCTAGTCTAATCTAGTCTAATCTATGAACCACTGCTGACTTCAATCCAAGGCACAGCCGCCTTGCAGCTGGAAGGTGGGCCTTAGTTTGCGCAATTCAGTGTTGCTTTCTGTGATGGTATATACTTCGTGTGTATATATATATACTATACGTGCATATACTTACTTATAGTATATCTATATAGTATATATAATACTATCTCTATATATATATAAATATATATATATATATGTAGCATATACTATAAATATTCACTTGTTGGTGACTCAAACTATAGAATGCTAAAGATTTATCCATATTCATTGTGCCTAACTGTTGCCTGTATTGGATATATCGAACGTGTTCCATTTGACTAGGCTAACACTAGATTTAGTTCATGGATATATCAAACTAGTTAGGACGGGGAACAGAAACCAACAGACATAACTTTGGGGGGGACCTGTATATGGATGTTTCTCAAACATGGTGATTTGTCAATGCCCTGCGCAGCAGTCAATCTTTAGTCAATCCTCCAAAGAGCAACAAATCGAAGCTTGTGGCTACAATCCAGCCAGATAGGAACACCTTCAATTTGAACACTTAAACATGCCGCATCTCTGTTGTTAAACTGGGGTTGCGCTATGTTCTCGGCTTTACCTCCGATTTAAGATCTTGTTTAAACTGTTTAAAACAAGACACCTCGCATTTGTTGAAAGACAAGAACGGTTTCCTGTTGATTTCCCACACAAATCGTCTCATGCTGCTGGAAAGTTGCCCCTGAGGAAAGAACAAACATTGACGCGCACACACACACATATATATATATATGTATACATATACATACATATACATATCTGGGTAAATTATAATATTTCACTAACCTGAATTAAGGCCATTTGGGGATGATTTCCCTTAATAACCATGATTCCAGTGAGGTCGCAGTGAGGTCGTTATAATTTACCCAGACATATATATATATATATACATTACGCATACATGTTATGAGATAGCTAGAATATGTTAGAATTACGTGTCCATTTCAGCAGAAATTTGAAAATGCACTGTTTGATTCACGGCACAGCATCCAGCAGTGGGGATTGATCCAGCAACCATGGAAATCAATCAATTTTTACCACAGATAGTCCATGGTTTTAACGTTTGAAACGTTAAGGAAATCACTATAAATCACTCAGGTTTTATGTGGTTTTAACGTTTTTAACCATACTATGTGTGGGTTAAAAACCTACTGATATGATTTAGCCACAAATAGCAAGGAACCACTGGTCAGGAGTACCACATCTCCAAGCACTTCATGCAGTCCTTCCGTTTCACAGCAGGGAAATTTGCCTTTGATTTACAAACTAGGAAATACAATCCCTGTTTTATGCAAATGGAAGCTGCAGTCCACATCAAAAACCATCATGGATGATTTCAATATGTCAATAATTACGACGAAACTGACGGTGTTCCTAGGAATTTCTTGCGGACTCACCCTTCAGTTATTAGGACATGGCTGAAGAAAAGGACATTGGTTTATGGCTTGGCTCCCATCAAAGCGGTTTTGCACCGACCGAAATAGCGTTCACCTTGAGAAAAACATGTTTTTCTTTTCCCTCGCGAGGTCAAATTATCTTTCTACTGAAAAACTCTATGGTCTCCTCTCTCTCTATATATAAATATATATAGACACATTATAATCCAGTATATTCAGATAAGGGTTTGGGCTAAAACACATTAAAGCTGTTGGCCCAAGACTGGGGGATAAACATCCACAAATCCCAGCTGTGGGGTTCATCATGGTAGAGCCTTGACATCAGAATGTTTTGATTCAGTCATAAGATAAACGCTTTGCAATTTGGATCTACCGATCTAGCCAATCTAGCCTAAATAAGGAAACAGTGGCTCAAGATCATCAACTCCAAATTCCGTTTCAGCTTTGCGAAACAATCTTCAATGGACAATTATTGATAGAACTAATACACCAATATTCAAAATGATAACCATAATCATATCTACATTAATATCACCATATTGATAATTTTATAAATTGATACATGTTAAATATATATATATATATATATATCGATAATTAATATTAGATCAATAACCATCGTATTCAATTATTGCTATCCATCATTAGTCTTATTGATATTTACCATTATTGTATTAATAACCATAATAACCATAATCGGGATATTTAATGATTGGGATATGGTATCAATACCATTGTCAATTATCAATCTATCCAATCTTCAATCTCATCATCGAAGGCCAAGGGACGATTCCAACATATCACCAGCGCGGAGGCCCGCCAAACGCTCAGGCGGCATTTCTGCGCCTAGGCCCATGAGGATGACTGAAGACCATTATATATATATATGTATGCATGCATGCATGTATGTATGTATGTATGTATGTATTATATATATGTATGTATGTATGTATGCATGCATGAATGTATGTATGGATGCATGCATGTATGCATGGATGTATGTATGTATGTATGGATGCATGCAATGTATGTATGTATGTATGTCTGTCTGTCTGTCTGTCTGTCTGTCTGTCTGTATGTATGTATGTATGTATGTATGTATGTATGTATGTATGTATGTAATGTATGTATGCATGCATGCATGTATGTATGCATATATATATATATATATGCAGGTATGTATGTATGTATGTATGTATGTATGTATGTATGTATGTATGTATGTATGTATGTATGTTATGTATGTATGTATGTATGTATGTATGTATATATATATATGTTTGTTTCGTGACGTGCAATTCGCACTATAGGGATGTCCCTGGATTTTTCGGGGAACATGTTGGATTTTTGTTTTTTTGGGCATGCCAGGGGTTTGAAGGCCCTGGGATTGCGATTTTGCTGGCTGTTTTGCCCGGCCCAGCCATGTCACAAGGTGGTTCCAATGTCAGCCAAGTAACTTGCAGATACGCATACGCAATTGCAATCTTGAGATTTTGTCGACTTTGAAGTGTTACAGTCAAGGAAAGTTATGTTTTTGAACGTTTAGTCTGGGTCAAAAATGATTTTTGGAACTCCACGTGAAAGGTGTTTTAAACACACAAGCAGTTCAAACATTTCCCACATAGATTTCAAAAGCAACCCATGCTTGAAAACTACTATGTTTCCAGCGAATTCGTTTTGAATTTGAGGGTAGCCATGGCTGCGCTCTTGGCTGCTGAAAGCATCAGACTTGTAGCTGGCGCTGCAACAGAGTTGAGTCACGCAGATTTGGTTCAATGCACGGAAAGATTTATACAAAGGCTTGATCAAGGACACACTTTTTCCAACGATGTCATTCAGGAGGCGGTCGATGGCAGCGCAAAGTTGTTCCGAACCTCATTCAATCGATTTTCAGTGGATGCGTTGCCGTGTATTTGGAATGATTTGGGCTTGGCAGATTTTCCACATTCCACTTGGAAGCAAATTTTACAGTCAGCGGGGCATACCGGCGGTGAACCACAGGAGCCATCACGCAAGTTTTCCTGGTCCGGTTCGAGGAGTTCTTGCAACTTGTCGGTGAGATCAGGCGAGAGTCAGGGTCGTTGTCATTCAGCTGCAGCTTGCTCTTCAACTAGTGGCCAGAGTAATTTGTCGGGAAGTTGTGGGAGCGCTTCATCCCAGCAGGTTGGTGAGGCTGATCTGGAGAAGTGCCAACTATTGGAGCAGGTGGCCACGCAGCAACGAACAATATCTATGTTGACGTCTTTGGTGGCTTCATCGCAAACCAAGCTGGCCGAAACCACAGAGAAACTGAAAAAGACGCAGCGAAGCAAGCGTATCGTCGAAAAAAAACTGGCTCAATCACAGCAGGAATTGGCAGATGAGAAGGTTAGAAGACTGCATGACCTTGCAATCACAAAAACATCTGACATGTTCAAAAAAAGAAAGGTTAATCCCAAGCAAGACGCTGGCGAAAACAGAAACACCTGGGAGTGGCTTACACCACAGGGGTCGTTGGCGCTAGGTATCAGGAGAAATTTCAGCAACATCGCCAGTGGCGATCTTGGAATCACGCTATGCGATGATATCAGCAGATGGACAGTGGTCCGAAATGAAATCAGAGTTGCAGCATGCATGATCGCTGGAAGTCGGAATTTTTTTCGCTGTTGGAAGATGGCTGCTAGCGTTGATGGCAGAAAATTTTCATCAGAAACGCAACCTGTCACAATTTTGTCTTTCAGACAGGACGGTACAAACAGTGGAATTTGGAATAAGTCAAAACTTATCGCCCTGGAGCTTGAAGCATCATATAGGATTGACATTCCACTTTGCTTCACCCAGACAAGGGACGGAATCACTGCAACAGGCTTTCATGATGATGACGTTTTCCCAAATTGGCAGAGGCTGAAGAGACTTGCGGACGTTCAAATCGTGAAGGATGGATCTGGCTTGGCATCGTTGGCCCTTACTCAGAAGATGTTAGACTCTTTGGGGTGCCCGCACTGGGGAAACATTTGCACTGAACATGGGTCACCGACATCAGGTGGACAGAGGCAGCTTAGCCAACTTGGCAGGCTTTTCTATAGTGTTTAATGTAGAATGAGCAGGCCAGTATTGAATTTGTTTTGTGTGTGTGTCAGTGTGTGCTTGTGCCATGAATGCTACTTGGTTGGTCACTGCAGTTTTGGTCTTGGTATGTTCTTTCCACCGCACCGCCTGAAATCCATTTGATTTGTTTGTTTGCCAAGGCCTGATGCACTGGACGCACGTGCAACCACGAGCGGATCTGGAATTGTGTGGTTTCTGTCGACCAGTGATAGAGGGCCAAACGAAGTTATGAACCGAAAGCTCATCATGTGCCTTGTGGAAAAGATTGACCGTGCGATCTTTCTGGACAATGATTGCTGGGAGCATGCTTGTCACTTGTGTGTGCTGGGTTCCTTGAAGTTGGTGGATCAGATGATGCATGTGCTGCCACAAGACCGCAGACGATCGTGGAAATATTATTCGAGCATTGCCACTGTGTGCAATGTATGCCGTGATGTTGCAAGAGACTTGTTTGATACGTGGAAGCAATTTCATGGGTGCGAGTCAGCAATCCAACAAGTCCGGAAATTATTTCCACGTTGCTGTGCTGGACGGTGGCTGTCCATTTCCACTGCGGAGGAGCGGATCATCAAATCAACAGAGCATATGCTGAAAGGTGTTTTGACTGCTGTCCTCAGGAAGAAAAAGGTCCAAGAGAATGATGATGGGGATGTTGGTCTCAAGAGCGCGAAGAAATCCAAAACTGCAGTTTCAAAATCTGAAGTTGGAGTTGGAACTGTTGATTTGCTGGCAGTTGAGCAGACACAGCACTACGTGGAAACGATGGGCAAATGGCGAAGACATGCTGTGGAAGCAGTGTCTGACACCCTCTGGCACAGAACAATTGCAGTTCTCAATGCAGTGAAGGGCCCATTGACGCATTTCAGTTGCTTCTTGAAAAAGAAACTGACCGAGATGGATTTGCGACAGCATGGCAATGTGCTCCATCGACTTGTGTCTGGAAAATCTGACGTATTTATGGCGGAGTTTGCAACATTGCTCAGCAACTTGGCTGTGGTCGCGCGCTGGTCTTGTAACCATGTCGTCCTGCATTCAAGTTTGGTTTCCTTTTAATGTGTGTTTGGAAATATACTCTAGATCGGGTTGTTTGCAGATCGGCCAATCCCGATGCAGTGCGGCATGCAACATGCATGACAACAGCTTTGGTCGATTCGCATGTCAGAGCCATGTAATCTGTTTTCTTTCTTGACACTACTCCACTAGAATGGTGCGGGGTCAGCCCCAGTCCGTTTATGAGGTCACCAGTGTTCAAAAGGTGGTGTTTTTCAGCTTATGCAATAGCATGTTCATTTGTGGTGTTCGCCATATGGTAAACAGGGACAATTTATATAGTGTGAAGCGCTGAATGACAATTTTCTGGGGTAAGCACGTCAGATTCCCTGTCAACACATTTTAGTGTTTCTTAATTTCAAACCATGTGGCACGCACCCTTGCGAGACACTCTTCCGGGACACTTTTGCAGAACAGGCATGTAATGCCTTCCTTTTGAGATTCACCCGGTTCATTCCTCACGCAACGCTACTCTGCAACAAAAAAGCCAAACCGGCTGACAATTCCACAAAGGCCAGAAAGGTTGGGATTCCTTTTGATGGTGTCCAATGAGGTTTGACTCACGGTTTGACCCTTGCATATTGTTTATTAAGGAGATCTAAATTTGTTCGTGTTTTGGCACGGCCAAGTTTCTCACTTGTTGATTGCTGGCTGGCAAGACTTAGGTCATGAAAAGCACTGCGCTGAATGGCGTAGCCTATGTCTCGACCTGCACCAGTCAGAAGCGTCTTGGCTGACTTCGCTGATAGCAATCGAGATCCTTCATTGTGCTTCGCAGTATGAGCGCAGAATACACCAGGCTACCTCAGCATACCCTTTCAAGATCCTCCTGCTTGTGAAATCCAGACCCACCAAACCATGCCGGATTCTTCAACAGATTGCGTCTGAAATTCTCAAAGCTGATGACAAAAAACTGCACCATGTTCCGCGCAAAATCAAGCATTTGTATGGCCCAGATCTTGCAGTCGCTGTGGAGAGTGGCATTCTTGGTTTTCGCCTTGCCTGTGCTCTTATGGAGATCCGGATGGTTTGGAAGAGCGATGTCAGAGATTGCGAGCGCATAAACAAGTTGTTGACGTGCATATCGGAAAGGTGTCCAAATGCGAATTTGGATTTGCTCAGTGCACGCGCAACAATAAAACACCATCTAGGCTCAACTGTTGCAGGTCCTGAAACACATAAAAAAAAATGGTCCACCCTCAAGCCTGTGGCCACCGACCTTCTCAACCAGTGCATTGCCGCTTGGGATGACAAGACAGATGTGATTTCAAACCCGGAGTGATGGTCATGCCCCGATCCAATGCCAGCTATGTCATCACAAGAGTTCCTATTATTTGCAGATGCGCGTTTTTTTTTTAAAGGCCGTTATTGTCAAATGGGAATGACGATTGCTGCAGCTTAAGCTCAGAACCATTTGAGACCTAACCTGTTTTTGCGGGTTGGCCCTTTCTTTTTTGTCACGGTCATGGTCCTGACTGTCGTGGTTGGTTGGGCTGAAGACTTTGGATTGGATAGGGTCTTACAGGAAAAAAGGGGTGTGATTTATTAGGGATGCCGAGACAAGAGGCAAACAACAAAACGCTGAAACAAACACATGGGAAGCAGCCAGAAAGTGGCAGCAACGGACTGACCGAGGGAGTGACACTGACAAGTAGGCCAGCTACAGGCACTGCTGATTCCATCCTCCACTTCAAATAATAAGTTCTCACAAGACACAGCACCAGTAGATGGCATTTACAAAACTATAGGCCTAAGCCCTGAGAATTTTGTTGGCATCCGTGTTCGTATGGGCCTTTCTTGGGCCCATGTGCTAACGCACATTCACATGAAACTTGTGAAACTCAAGTGTTGACAACTGGTGATTTAACACATTTCGATGGCGGCTGTCTTACAGTGTCAGGTTGCGAAAGGCTGAGTTGCGATGCCTCCCAGATTTGCGAACTGGACCTGAGCAAACCTGGGGTGCTTGTTACAACATGGCTTTTACCAGAGAGTTGAAGAATTGTGACTACAAGAGCCCTTTGCTCGTCTTGGGTTTCTGTTCTCGCAGTTCAGAAAATTCTTCTTCCGGTTCCAGATCGTCCTTTTCATACTACCTCATGGCCGAGAAGGTTCGCACGACGCGCAGAGGAGTGCAGTGCTCTAGAGCCGGCGGCGGCAAAGAGTTTACTATACAGTTTCCCCTTCGATTCCATTCATCCATCCATGTGTTTGCCAGCTTCTACAGTGATGTTTCTTGGATACGAACAAGCAGCTGTCAATCATGTCCAAATCACCCAATTCTTTTGTGGGCACCGTGTTCGGCCGTGTTCCGGTCATATGTCTTCTAGTCACTTCACTTTAGTCGGACGGACGGACGGTCATGTATGATAGCTTTTAACCAGAAACGGGCTACCCTTCACCTTTCAGCACCGTGCAGCGCAGACTCTGGAGCTATCATGATGATCGTGATGATGATGCTGATGATGGATGGTAGTGAGAATGGCGATGTCCATGGCCATGACTAACTATGGCGATGACGATGGTGGTGTTGTTAAACTGTTGTAGCTGGTTTCCATTTTGAAGACGGCATGTTTTGCAGTAGTGAAGCTGGCCTTTCCAAAATTTATCCTTTCTAATTTATCCATTGTTCAAGCCCCGATATGTGAATTTAATCTCATTTTGCTGAAACTAGCTATATAAGTTCTGTGCTTTGGAGCAGCTCGCCAATCAATGATCATGGTTTTCTTCTGATCTGATCCAATTTTCATATTTTGAGGTGATGGCTGGGGCCAAAGTTGGAGCATTTGCGATTCAAGTGGAATCAATTGGTGACCCACTGTCAGGGAATTTGACAACAGTGAAGTGTGGGGCGCTATTGTTTATGCTAGACTTGAAGCCTCCATCAGAGAAGTTGCAAAAGAAATTTGACAAGCTCACCGGTAGCCAACGGCCTAGCCCATCAGCAAAGAGTTCACACCCAAGCGCAGAAGCAGATGGCGTTCAGCGCACAGAACCAGACCCAGCCGACCCAGAGTTTGGGGATGCTGTCCTGGAAGAGGGGCTCAATGATTTGCTGGAGGAAGCAGAACAGGCATCCCGCCCGGATGGAGGTGCTGCAGACGACTCTGATGATGTCGCGTATCTTCGGTTTGTCCAATCTGCAGTCCAGGATTCCTGGGGGGAAGGGTTGCTTTCACATGGTGCTTCAGCTACTGACGAGCTGGAAGGTGAACTAAGTCAGTTTATCGCAGAGGATTTCGAGATCCAGAAACCAGCTACCCAAGCTGAGGAAAAATTGCTTGCAAGTTTTTCAGCTGCGGCTTCTTCTGCAGGGCTGGAACAAAACAGAGCTTTATCCTCTCTCGCATCTGAATTGGCAACATCGATGGACTTTTTGCCAGATGAAGCAGTGAAAGAAGCTGCTTTGAATTCATCCCGAGCTCTCGGTACCATAGACCTGTCTGCCCAGCAGCCAGCAGAAGACATCGAAGATGACGAGACGTTGGGGGCCACTACATCTTCGGAGGATGTTGCGCGTCTTTGGATTGAAGGAGTTGAGTTTTCTTTGAAATGTTTCACTGAGCAGCAACAAGCCCTGATGAATCAGAAATACGGAGGGAGAGAGGATGCTGGTGTTTCAATTGTGGAGATACCTCCTGAGGAGGGCGTTCATGGACCTAGGGTAGTGCTGGTGGAATGGACTGTGCCTGGAAGTGAAGGTCGCATCGTGGACATAGATGCGGAGGGCAATCTGATCACCCTCATGTGTGTTGGCAGCAAACGTTGGCCTACAAATTTCCAAGCGCTGAATGCCAACGTACTTGTGCCGGCCACGGGTGTGACGTATTCCAGAGACAAACGGCATGGTAAGTTTGCTGTGAGGAACAAATTACCACCAAATTGGAACAGGGTTATGCTGATGTGGAAAGCTGCCCACTCCAGGATATTTGATGCCGATTTGCCATTTGAGCTACAGCTTGAAGATGGCATTTGTGCCTTGTGTCGGTCTCATGAGCGTCAGTATACGCAAACAAGTGCAGTTTCTCAACCTGATCTTCCACTCTTGTGTCCTTTGTGCATGCTTCATATGCACAAACACTGCGCTCAAGAGCTCGCCCATTTTGCAGACACCGAGCAAGGAGCTTTTTTCTTGGGAAGTGTGACTGGCGGACCATCAGCACCAACACTGCCGGCAGAGTTTCAGCTTCCAGATCTTTTTATGTCTTCCGCTTCCAGGACTGAATATTGGGAATGCAGTGATACAGCCTCTGCATCATGCCACACGTTCCATCATGGATTCTGGATCACTGTTTGGGCAGTTTTTTTGACCTTCCAATGTTTGTGTGCTGAATTCTCTGACCTGTAAGCAAGCACAAGTGGTTGAAAATACTCTGAGTTAGGTCTTGCCATCCTATCATACGTTTTGATCATCACTAACCACCCATGTTTGCATCATGTTAAGCAGTACATTGAACCAATGAACCAATGTGCCCATGCAGGATCTTTTGTGACATGTGCAAGCGCTGGACAGAAAGGCACCGTCTCCTCACAGCACCTTGATATGTGCGCAATTTTCAGGCGGCTATGGGGCCTGTGGGTCTCCTGCTTGGTAAACGCAAGCGAAATATTTTCGCACCTGCCAGGTGAGGGCCTCTAGATTTGATCAGAGTTACTTAGTACTTCCTTCTTTCCTCCTTCCTTCCTCCTTCCACAGTGGGCACTGCCGGACCTCAACCGCGAGCTCCAGATCTCAGTGGGCACTGGACCTCAACCGCGAGCTCCAGATCTCAGTGGGCACTTCCGGAATTGAGCCAGATGCCAGAAAGAATGTCAGTACAGATGCCAGGTAGAATGTCAGCAAAGATGCCAGAGAGAATGTCAGAATAGATGCCAGACAGAATGCCAGAATTAAAGCATGAAAAGATGCCGGATAGAATGCTTGAAAGATACCAGATAGAATTTCAGAATATATCCCAGACAGCATGCCAGAAAGAATGTCAATGTAAATGCCCAGAAAGAATGTCAGACCCAGTGTCAGAACGAGCATGCATGCAATATATACTTCCAGATGGTACGTCGGAAACTGTGTCAGAGTAGCGTTTCAGGGTGGGGATCACTCGAAGACAATAGTTTTTGAGGTTGCTACGTTATTCTCCCCGTTTTGTTTTCTAGCCGCCTGGGTCACCTAAGCGTTGCAACCAGGGGTAAAGAGCAAAAATCATCCCACGTAGACTGCAATAGTTTGAGTTTGGGTTGATGGTCGATGGAAGATGGCTTTACACAGGCTGCTGATGACTCTTTCTTTGATGCGGATTAGAGGTTGAAAGAAAAGGACGATGAGCATGCAAAAAAACAATCCTAATGTATGAACATATCCGCAGGGTCTCACTAAGTAACAATCCATAAACTCCATAGTCCATAAACACATCCCAACTACCAATACTGATATCATGTGGAACATACAAGAATGTAAGAAACACAAGATACAAAGCAGACACACTCAAAGATGTGCTAGCAAACAAACAAACATAGATACACACACACGGAATAGATTAAAACCAACTCTTTCCTATTGTAAAATTGTACATACATACAGTACATACATCCATGCATGGCTGGAGCAATCACAGTGGTTACTATGTAGCAGAGAGCAATGGTTCATTGGTCAATTTAGCACTTGATGGCGGTTGACTCTCCTTTTGTTGGTTGCCTGTTGTTCGCATCAGGCGCGTGCAGTTTGCAGCTGTAGCGGCACTGTCACTTCAAAGTGAACTCAAGGCACAGCCATTGCGTCAACCCCCAAGAGTGAGGAATATATGTCTGTATGGAGCACGGAGAATTACAAGATTTCACCCTTAGGTTTAGGTCTCAGTCTCACGCACCTGGGAAACCATGTGTTGCCGTGTTGCCAGTTTCCGTGTTTTTTTGCGCAAGCTAAATGGCAGAGCCAATAGCAGACGTGAATCGCTGTCAGTATCTGGCCATTTGGTTTTGCTTTTGTCGGTTTCCTGTGTGGTTACTGTGTGTTTTGATTTGGGTTCAGAAGTTGAGACGCTTTAGGCAGATGAGTGCTTGACAACAAAAGATTTATATAGGGCCAATGTGACTCCAGTGGATTGACGAGGCTTGGAATTGCGGAAAGTTGAAATCAGTGCATGTGCATGAATGACCAATGCCCATGACCGTCCGGGTTCCCAGATTTGACAGTGGCTATCGCTATCGCAGTTCTGCCGCTGCCGCTACTTCAACGTCCACGTCCACATTGATTTTGAATCTCTTGACTCAATCTCACCTTCACCCCCCTGTTGTTGACAGTCTCGGGAAAGGATTGCATTATTGCATCATTGCATTCAAATTGATAGCGCCGAACGTCGAATGCTGAATCTATAGGCTCAGTCATGCCTTTTGTTCTGACATGCCGAACCAGCATTGCAGAGGATGTTCATCTTTCATTTTACGAGTTTTGCAAGCCGGCGACAAATTAAGAGACTTAAACCGATTGCACAGACGATTGGGCCATGCCCATGTTCAAGAGATGGAATTTGAGCTTGTTTTTGTTTCTTTGGTGTAGGTTGTAGGTCCTCTCCCTGCTACTCCCTGCTTGTATGGACAAATTCTGCGGCCATGGCCATGGACCCAGATGCGGCAGATGCGGTACTTGAACCAATGAAGTGGGAAGTGGCCTTCAGCCCATTCGATGTTCCACCTCCCAAAGACAGACTTCATGCTTACAAGTGGCAGTTGGCCACGGACAAACAAGCGAAGAAGCTTGAGGTGCTTTGGCGGAAGGCAGTCCCGGCAGCCAGCCTCTCTGCAGATCGGAGTGCAAGTGACCGCGACCTGAACTTGAACTTCTTCTTGTCCGTTGGACACGGGCGCTACAGCACCATGTCCTACAAGATCTACAGTGCTCAGTTGCTTGGCTCATTTTCAATCTTCTAAGTATTGGACGTTCATTCAAGACTCCCTCACTTCAAGACTCAAATCTCAAGATTGCCTGTAGTCTGTAGGCACTGTGTTGCGTTCATTTGACTGAGGAAGGCGTTTAAAAAGTAAACAACTTGATGATTTTGATGAACCATGCTAATCGTGATGAGTGGTGCGCCCTTCCATTCTGAATGGTCGATCATGTTCAAGCAACCTTGATCCTTAACCAGTGACTGTGACTTCTGTGCCCTGTCTGACTTCAGGCTAGTCAATGGAGTGGAGATCATGATGTTCAAGCACATGGTCGTAGAAGAGTTCCTGATCGCCAAGCCGGTGAGGGAGCTGGTGGTCTGCACCTCTTTCGATCCCTGCGACGAATGGATGGTCAACGCTATGCGCAATGGCCGGTCAGTCGAGCTTTGGTTGACCGAGACGCTCACAATGAAGGAACCCCAGCTGGCGGCAGAGGATGATCAGTTCAGACAGACCACCCACAGGAGCATCGCGGTGAACTGCAACTTGGAGCTCCGAGTTGTCCTGGACCATGGGCTGGCATTAGCGAGACAGTTCGGCACCGAACATGAAGTCGCCGGGTGCCAGTTCTTTTTTCAGGGACACTTCCGAATGTCTCTATCACTACTGTGTCCTGTTATGTCACGGACTTTGAAGACTTGGTGGATGCAGCAGTCTGGGCCCATGGGGTCAAATCCCTCAGATGACAATGATGATGGTGAAGGGGTGGTTTCTTCGCCTCTTGGCAGCGGCAGCTCCAGCGTGACTGACGTCAACATTGGCGAGGGTGGGGAATCAGAGACTCATGACTCTGATCAGCTTGATCACCCTGATGATGACGGTGGCGAAGGTATGACCGGTTGTGCCTAGGTCACTTGCAAACTTTCCGGGCCGATCTGAACAGCCCCTTCTGCCTCCGAGAAAAAAGTTTTTCTCTGCTAGTGTGTGTAGCGGTCATTTTCCATGTCCAAGAATTGGCAGCTTTGGTCATTGTGACGGTGTAAACTTGTTTATTTGAAGAAGCCCCAAGGAAGAATATTCAACATCAATGCGACTCAGATTTCAACTGTTTGGACCTCTCCGTTGCATTGTGCAAGAACCATGTACCCATTGTGGCTGGCCACACTGCCGGCTGTTGAGGTGAAACTTCATTAACTTTACATTTCATGAATGCGCCAGGAGCCCCAGTCCTGTTTGTACAACAGCAACAACAACAACACCATCACCTCCAATAGCATCAACAGCAACCAAAAGAGCAATTACAGCAAGCATCTACAGCAACAGCAAAGGCATCGATCATAATAAATAAAAACAATCACCACCAACAGCAACAACAGTAAGAAGAAGAAGAAGAACAACCAAGAAGAACGACAACAACAACAGCAACAACAACAACAACAAAGACAACAACAACAACAACGACGACGACGACGACGACGACGACGACCACAACAACAACAACAACAACAACAATCATGACGACGATGGCAGCAACAAGAGCAACAAGAGCAACAAGAGCAACAAGAGCAACAACAACAACAGCAACAACAACAACAGCAACAACAACAACTACTACTACTACTACTACAACTTCAACCTCAACTTCAACTTCAACAGCAGCAACAGCAGCAACAGGGACAGGAACATGAACAGGAGTAGGAGCCAGCGACCAGCGATACCACTACATTACTAAGACAATCATACTTTTGGCATGTAGCAATAAAAGTAGCACTATCTATCATCTATCACAGTATCCTGGGGCATATTAGAAATGCTACTTCTTACCGTCTTACCTGCCGAATTATGGATGCCTGGCATGGGTATGGGCATCAGTGTTTTCAAAACCCACGTCTCAATGTCATAAGTTGGTAGTTCCAGCCTTCTCATAACCAAGCCTTGGTCCACGTAATTGATGATGTTCAGTCCTAATTTGTGGGGTCCTCTAATGGGACAGGAAAGAATATGATTTTTACTTGCCAAACACTTACCGAGCAATTAGACCACCAGATATCATTTGATTGGGAAACACCTTGGCTTCAACAAGGGAGACATGCGGACTACTTTAACGCTGACTAAAACAACTACCACCTCCGCAGCCACACCGCTTTTTTTCAGAACAACCAGTGGCGGTGGCAGGAAATGGACAGTGGCAGGGCCTCGTCAACTCAACGGTGGCTGTTTGAAGCTCCTATGGATCAAATGAACCTTGTTGACATGACTTTACCTTAAATAATATACATTGTTTCAACTGTTTCAATTCGGATACATTTGGGGTACACCACTTTTTCAACCAGTCCAATCCCAGCTCCAGACATTCCCGTGTTGTTGTTGTTGTTGTTGTTGTTGTCGTCGTCGTGGTCGTTGTCGTTGTCGTTGTCTTCGTCGTTGTTGTTTGCTGCTGTTCTTCTTGTGGTGGTGGTGGTGGTGGTGGCGCGGCGGCGGCGGCGGCGGCGGCGGCGGCGGCGGTGGTGGTGGTGGTTTTACTGGTGCTGGTGGTGCTGCTTCTGCTCCTGCTGCTGTTGCTGCTGGTGTGGGTGTGGTTGTCGTTGGTCGTTGGTCGTTGTCCTTGTCGTTGCTGTTGCCCTTGTGGTGGTTCTTGTTTGCTTCTCTGAAGCTGTTCTTGGATTTGTTGCTGTTATTGTTGTGTTGTGTGATTATTGCAGTTGCTCAAGTTCTTCTTCTTTTCTCCTTCTTTTTCTTCACCCGTCTGTTGTCTGTTGTGTCTGTTGTTGCGTTTCGTGTAGTAGTGGTGGTGGTGGTGGTGGTGGTGGTGGTGGTGGTGGTAGTGGCAGTAGTAGTAGCAGCAGTTGTTGTTGTTGTTGCTGCTGCTGCTGTTGTTCTAGTTCTTGCTCTTGTTCTTGTTGCCGGTCATTGGCTTGATGGTAATGTTGTAGTTGTAGTTGTAGTTGTCGTGGTTGCAATTGTTCTTCTGGTAGTGGCAGTTCCTGTTGAAGTTGGCTGAATGTCATGAGTCGTGGTGGCTGTGACAATTATGGTTGTTAATGGTGAGGGGTGAAGATAAAGACCGCGCGGCACAGGATTTACAAAGTAATGTTACAATGGGCTGATGAGGAGGTAGTGATTCGTGATGGGGAATGCGAGATTGGTGACAGCTGGTACCCATTACTACCCATGGTAATGATAAATATGTTGCCATAGTAAACGAAAACATCCAACACCGCCGGTACCAAACAAAACCATGCGACACTTGGTTTTGTGTTTTCCGGCTTTGCTTATTTACAATATTCACGCGAGTGGTTCTTCAACAGTTTAAGCCAATCCATTTACTGTGGTAGATGCGCCCACAGCCCGGGCCAAGGTTTGGGTTTCAAAACCTGAAACGGTTTCTGGACTCGCGCATGTGACCGTGTCTTGATTGCAATGACATTGCAAACAGAAAAATTATCATCTAGTTGAACCTAGTTGCAACCCTGCAACAATTTGCCTACAGGCACTGTGTTTTCCGAACTGCCAGTATGCAATCGAGAAACAAACGATACATCATGGAGTACCTTTGAAGCAAAGCCAGCATGAAAAGCTGGAAGTGTTGGACGTTTTTTTCAAGTAACAGCTCGCCAAATTCAAGGGACTGGATCGCTGGGATGGCTTTAAATGCCACATCCGAGCACCCCCCAATCCAAAAACGTAACCTTCAATGATTCCCCAAATCAAGGGTATGGGGGGGGCACTTTCAGGGATCGATCCCCGAATCAGGAGCAGGGATGGCCCGTTTCAGGGATCCATCCCTGAAATCAAGGCCTAGGGGGTCAGTTTCAGGGATCGATCCCCGAATCAGGGGGAGGGATAGCCAGTTTCAGGGATCCATCCCTGAAATCAAGGCCAAGGGGGGCAGTTTCAGGGATCGATCCCCGAATCAGGAGCAGAGATGGCCAGTTTCAGGGATCCATCCCTGAAATCAAGGGCTAGGGGGCCAATTTCAGGGATCGATCCCCGAATCAGGAGCAGGGATGGCCAGTTTCAGGGATCCATCACTGAAATCAAGGGCTAGGGGGTCAATTTCAGGGATCGATCCCCGAATCAGGAGCAGGGATGGCCAGTTTCAGGGATCCATCCCTGAAATTTCAGGGATCGATCCCCGAATCAAGAGCAGGGTGGCCAGTTTCAGGGATCCATCCTTGAAATCAAGGCCTAGGGGGGCAGTTTCAGGGATCGATCCCCGAATCAGGAGCAGGGGTTGCCAGTTTCAGGGATCCATCCCTGAAATCAAGGCAGTTTCAGGGATCGATCCCCGAATCAGGGGCAGGGATGGCCAGTTTCAGGGATCCATCCCTGAAATCAAGGGGTAGGGGGGGAGTTTCAGGGATCGATCCCCGAATCAAGGGCAGGGATGGCCAGTTTCAGGGATCCATCCCTGAAATCAAGGGGTACGGGGGGAGTTTCAGGGATCGATCCCTGAATCAGGAGCAGGGATGGCCAGTTTCAGGGATCCATCCCTGAAATCAAGGGCTAGGGGGCCAATTTCAGGGATCGATCCCCGAATCGGGTAGGGGGGGAGTTTCAGGGATCGATCCCCGAATCAGGAGGAGGGATGGCCAGGCCATCCCTGAAATTTCAGGGATCGATCCCCGAATCAAGAGCAGGGTGGCCAGTTTCAGGGATCCATCTCTGAAATCAAGGCCTAGGGGGCCAGTTTCAGGGATCGATCCCCGAATCAGGGGCAGGGGTTGCCAGTTTCAGGGATCCATCCCTGAAACCAAGGGGTAGGGGGGGAGTTTCAGGGATCGATCCCCGAATCAGGAGCAGGGATGGCCAGTTTCAGGGATCCATCCCTGAAATCAAGGCCTAGGGGGGCAGTTTCAGGGATC
>Ga0126342_10006057_pt1 | contig 21334 bp, 23 predicted proteins | sample Cyp1metagenome_FD_92528 | JGI IMG/M metagenome (GOLD analysis project Ga0126342, IMG submission 92528) | Coral microbial communities from Lord Howe Island, Old Settlement Bay, Australia - Cyphastrea 1 metagenome | ecosystem: Host-associated > Invertebrates > Cnidaria > Coral ...
TCGGTCAAGACTGACCCACCACTTTTTGGCAACATAATTTTGCCCGCAACTGGATAAACTTCTCCTTTCCGATAAACTCCGGCAAAATCACTAGATTCCGACAAAAGTAGGACCTAATTTTATTAATGTAGCCTCCAGGAGCCAACATTCCAATGTTGGCTTCTCAGGCCAACATTGGAATGTATGCAAATATTACCAACATGGATTGTTTGGGATATATGATTAAACCCCTGAACCTCACTGGCCGGAAATGTCCGCACTCTTGTTGGTGGTTGGACACCTGGAATTGGCTGGATGGTGAGTTGAACGTATAAATTCTCTAGCGACCTGCCACCATCGCCATCCTGGTCGCCTTCGTTCAGGGCGCAACACGACAAGGAAAGCTCGGTGAGGAGGCTCTGCATGTTGATAAAGGGAGAAGCCAAGAGAAACCAATGTCGAAATCAACAAGACATCTATGTGTTTTTGTTGAACTTCTTCAGGAAGGCGGATTTGGTGGGGTCAGTAACTCGCGAATGGTTTGGATATCATTCGTATAGTAATATATATATATATATATAGATATATACATATGCGCAGATAGATATAGAGATAGATATAGAGATAGATATAGAATAGATATAAATATAGATGTAGATATAGATACTAATATATATATATATATGCATACGTATCTTTTTTCTCCTTCCTGGCTGTCCCAAAGAAGCTCCATGGACCTCCTTGGCTTTTTTGCATCCATCCGGCAGTCCGACACCTTCTTCGGCATCAGCTTCCAAGTTTGGATCTTCGTGATCCTGGGTGCAGTGACCTGGGCTGCCACCTGGGTCTTGAACCTGAAGCCCGCCAAGGACCGAAGGATGGGGAGAGAACTTGTAGGTTTTCCCCACCTGGCAATCCCAAAGTTCAACAGATGTATCTGGAGAACTCCGTTTTGGGATGGGTTGGAACCACAAATTTTTGGGAAAATAGGAGGAAATCAGATACCTCAAAATCCATGTAGTCTGGACACCTTGGTGTTGAGCTGCTTGAAAGTGAGATGAATCTTGCACCAAAATCCGGTCGAAAGCCCAAAGCGATGGGTGTTCCATTGTTTTCGATGGTTCTTGAATTGAAATCAGAAAAAACATCTTATACTCACATGTTTTATCAGTATATTCTTGGTTGTGCCGAAATTTGGGTATGATATGATTACTGCATATCCATTCGGGGCCTCCCAACATCATGGGCCAGGACGCCGAGGGCACCTACAAGACCTACATCGGTGCCGGCACCCTGCCGCCCGATGGCTTCACTAACCCCGCGGATCCTCGGGTCCAAGAAGAACTCACGGACCCCGGGGACCGCCAGGTGGTCGTTGGGACTGTGACCTGCGACGATCCCCCAATGATCCAATGGTGACAGAAACAACGACTTTTTGGATGTCTTGGGCTGTGAAGCACTGTCTGCCGCCAAGAGGGAAGTACCAAGTAAGTCAAGTGATTTTCAGAGGATGAGATGATGAGACCCATGGCTTGCATACTTCAAGTGAAACCAAAGTGGGGCAACGGCAGTCCAGAAATGGTGTTGATGGGCTGTTTCGTCGGCCAAATCCACCACGAAAAAGCTGCTTCTTACCTACCACATCAAAACTTCCCATTTTCACTGGTCACCTCGGTAAAGTCCATTTTTGGTACATCATTTCCCTCTTTTTTCTATTTTTTGCCCATTCAAAACTGGACGTCTCCCCGCAGGATGAAGATGACGACCTTTACAGTGACGATTTGAGGCCCGGTCAGGCCAAGGGAGCTAAGGCGGCCAGCTCAGCCATTGTCTGAGGCTTGGTTCAAAGTGCTTGCCCTGGGTAGATTGGAGAGGAAAAGCGTGGGAAAGAAATGGAAAAAATAGGTGTATCCAAGTCTTCGACTGTCTTCCAATGTCGTCTTCGTTTTTTTTTGATGGTTATTAATATGTTATTAATATGTAAGAATTGCTTGTGCCATTCGCTGCCATTCTATTCTTGCACGGTGGCCTGACCGCGTGTCGGACCGGCTTCTAAGGAGGACGTTGGTTTTTCATGGCTGATGTTGCGGGCCTGTCATATCTGTCATAGGTTGTGATGATTTTCAGGAATTGCATCATGGTTTGAGTGGATAAGGGGTTTTACAAAGGGGCTTCAGCAAGTTCTGTCACATTGAGCTTCACGCGGATTGCGGGGACACATGTCAGCATCGAAAAACGCCACTTTCTTTAACTTCAGATGCTTGCATGGTTTCCTGCTGAGAATGCGATTTTGGATGGTAAACCACCGCTCAATAGTTTCTTTGGGAAGTGGCTCTGGATTCCACTCGTTGCTCAGGATTTGGTCGAGAGATGTCGAGAGTGGACAAGTGCTTCGCACTGTGCACTGCCTGATAGTGGTCGATAGTTTCAAGAACCCGTTTGACAAGGGTCTCTCTTGTCCTTTTCACACGCACCGGGCCGAAGACAGAACACTGACCTGGGCCAATTTCCGCACTTTGCTGCGCCCACAGCTTTTCCGGCATCGAAGGATTTGTGGATGTTGGATGTTCCACCTATCTGATGTCCAGTTCCCTCGAACTGTCATCCCTCAAAGTGTACCTGTGCCAGTTTCAGGAACCATTTGATGCCAGCATTTTCACCACCACACAGACGACCATCTCGGTCTGCCATTGGAAAAAGTGAGTCTGAACCCAAGCATTGTGGTAGGAGCTCATGGTGCCACTATGGGACATCGATCCCTCTGTTTGTTTGGCGGTTAAGGATGATAGCACCACTTGAGGAGAATTTTGTTTTGAGATGGATGGCTCAAACTACCAACCAGAGCAGCACTGAGGTCTTTTGACAAAGAATTGGATCTGAACTTCTTAGCATTTCTTAGTATTTTTTGTTTCTGAGCTGCCTTTCCCAATTACTTCCACGTTGCAGCCACTCCAAGCGCTCGGCCCCGCGCTCGGCCCCTGGGTCGCAGCCACCCGCAGCGACCCAGGCCATGGCAGCCGTCATGGCCCATGGCCCATGGCCCGCAGCTGGTGGACGGTACTGCAGCTCTTGGCGTCCTTGTTCTGGCGCCAGCTGCGACGGGACCTGGTGACCTACAATGTGGATTTGGCTGCGTGTCAGAGAAGAACCTTGGAAGAAGTTTGGAGGGAAGACGTGGCAGATGGGAGCTGGCAGGTACTATTGGACGGTTGAGGAGACGCTGGGATAAAAGGATGGCCAAGGGGCTTCCGGAATGATGTCGGGCTGGAAATTTAGGAGGCTTGGTGATGGGTGGCAGAACTAGACCTTTCGGGGTGGTGATCTTGTCCATGAATCGCATGTATTCTTCAATTTTCTTTAATATGTTCAGGGTGCTGGCGAAAGGACCGCATTGAATTTTCTCGTTTTTTGCTGACTTCTTGGCGTGTGATCTTCAGTGGTTCACGTCTACCCCATGCCTCACAGGTTCTCTGTTTTAGGCCTACCACATTAGCACATCTCCATATCTGGTCAGCCAAGACAGCACCGTGCTCGCCCAGGCGGGAAATGGCAACATGCCATGCTCCTGTTGCGAGCCTTGGAAGGGGAGTTGCAATCCGCCACTGGGCTGCAGGCATGGAGGCCTCGGGCTTGGTGCCGCAGAAATGGAGGAAAAAACGCCAGAATCGCTGCGAAGAGGTAAGATCAAAGACATTGCATAACTATTTTCAAAGGGATGCAGGTTCACGGGCCCCTCTGAAAACTAAGATGAAGCCAGATGAAGCTTCCCCCAAAAAAACTTCTGTGTAAGATCATCATCTAATTGGAGGTGCCTCTGTTGGTGAAACGTGCCACATCGAGGATGTGGTGAGCTACAACTCCGCCATTAGCAGCTGCAGCGATTGGAGCCAATCTCTGCAACTGCTGGACGCAGCTCAGGTAAGAGCTTCCGGCGCTGGAAAGGGTTGTTGGTTTGTTACAGAATCCAATTCCCAATGGGGCTGCTATCTTCAAGGCGTTTATGGGAGTTGAGATGCCATGGTGTACAAGGTTCCCAAGAGAACGAGCGCCGGTTCCAGTTTCCTAAATCAAACTGTATGAAGTAAGTGGCTACTCACAACTGCGGAGGAAAACTCTGGAGTTCAATGGGGTTCGGGTCAGGTGGGACCTTGGCTCATTCTTGCTAGCAGCTAACATCATTTTCAACTTCAACCACTGGTGAACTGATTGGTACTTCAAACTCATAGTGTGACGCAGTTTCCAAGAAATAGAATCCAGTTGAATGCTGGGTGAACGAGTTGCCTGTTTGCAATAAACTAGGGATTTGTGGACTGCTAAACACTGGCCTTTACGCTTTGTATCTAAAAGCTAAATGTTTTTAACTGAATTTTGGCGTGATTTTTTGTGGACATCGCTATTGTTGTGCCTATGAAACCATCGATTTGCATGAGTCACTGAGTCAATCAGCCACCAAACTTGGCCCAGACTCGGCTGATGACTCAGCTGACTTTTTTTTTCAGAAAACATCTCTTTAATCATTCCGAAAGGCGTCCATCAATGGATTTGCTGACGACTTAGCAGTTTCCATATGTGTTGGTTAAGCATCATCATAAATTGTTGGTTGAATCAAATCCCTTACATATGGTGCACTTTCCCAAATTTGTTGGCTAAAAAGCACAATTCTGGTTGATGAAATCATTATTTTGCTTAGGAAATCAACATCTTTGTCAGGTAAAATCACCATTTTTGTGGCACAAAAAATCCAAATTTTCCAGGCCGCTGGCCTCCGGCTGGACGTGATCACCTCCAACGCCGCCATCGCTTCCCTCGGCGCCGCGTGGCCACTGGCCTTGGCCCGGCTTCGGCGGCTGACGGACACGCAGGACACGCAGGACGCGAGCGTGACGACGGTCACGGCGAACGCGGTGATGGGTGCCTGTGAGAGGAGATGCCCGGCGGAATGGAACGAAAATCAGGGTTGAGTGTGTACCAAATGAAGTGACTATGGGGATTATGGGGATGGATCAAAACCGGTACTACCAGATGAATGGCGGGAAGAACATGGATTTGCGAGTCTATGATTAGAAAACTGCCAGTCTTTTGATCTGTATCTAATGATGCGTAATGTGTAGAATTGTGTAGATATGAAGGTTTCCTGAAATGGGGATACCCCTCTAAAATCATCCATTTTTAATAGGATTTTCCATTGGAAACCAACCATTTTGGGGATCCCCCATTTGTGGAAACCTCCATATGTTCGGCAATCCAACCTTTCGCGATAACTGGAGGATACCAGAAATCTACCATCGCCTGGCCCTCATATGGACCCACCTCAGCGGCCAGAGATCCTGCGTCAGGTTGGCCAACAAGATGTGATGATTAAGACCCACTAGTCACATTCTGTGTAGGAGTAAATAAATACATAAATGAATCTCTCTCTCTCTCTATATATAATTATATAAGAGTATATAATATATATAGTATATACATATAGTATATATATAACGTATAGTTTAGTATAGTATATATATATATATATAAATATAAATAAACACACACACACATATATATATACACAGAGAATATGCGTATATATAAGTAGGTAGTAGTCAGCACAGGGGTGCAGCCAAAATCAAGAATCCAATCAACTTCAAGATTTCGTGTGTGACTTGTTCACGACAATGCTCCAAAAAACGAGGCATTGCCCGATCCAAAAGGTGACAACAGGTGTGACAAGTGGAACAACTGTCCTACTGGCGACGCCGACCACCACTACTGCTACGACTCCATACTACTAGTGCTACTAGTGCTACTACTGCATGCTACTGCTACTACTACGACTGCTACGGCTGATTGTACTATTAATAATAGGGGTTCATGGTTTGGGACCTATTGCTCGTGATTTCGCTTGATTTTGCAAAACCTCGAGGTGACCAATGGCACCAAATCCTGCCGATGTTCCAGCGGCTGCGGCATTGGCGTTTGCGCGCAACGGTGGTGACCTATGGGTCTTTGCTGAGCGGCTACGAGACAAATTCCCAGTGGCAAGAAGCCTTGAGTTCCTTGGGAATTGTCATTGGTAGGATGGGCCAAAATATGCCAAAATGGGATAGTCTCAAAGATGGGAACATAGTGAGACGAGTAAAGACTATCAATTGTGTGGCCTGTTAAAACGGCTGGCCCATGCCCATTCGTTTGCCCTTGGGGTTTGAAGCATTGCTGGTTCGTGATGGCGGGTGGCGGATCGTTCTTGGAGATGTCGCTTCTAGTTTGGTGATCAAAAAAGTACGGGGAACAATCTGCACCACTGCATCATTTATTCCGTACTTGTCGAAGGCAATTTCAGGAGCGGCAACTGTCATGTGAGTCATGTGTGTCATTCCACAAATTTTGCCCAGAGATCCCCAAGAAAAATGCCAAACATGAGCATGTTTGCCCCCCATCACGGCCCTCTGGCCACGTTTTCGCAGGTTTCCTGCGCGAGTTTCAGGAGTTTCCCTACCAGGCGACAGCCATCCCTTTCAACGCAGTCATCAGTGCGTGTGGCAAATGTACCATGTGGCAACATGCCCTGGAGCTCTTCCAGGAATGTGACAAGGGGGACTGAAGTGATGCTGCTGTGATTTCAGTTCAAACTCTTCCTTGACCATCTCCCAAGAGGCGCCTGGGAAAAAACGTCGAACCCCCCTGCTGTCAGCTCTTTCCGTCAGGAGATGACGAGGCAGGTGCTACATCCCAGCGATGTCACCATCAACAGCTGCATCACCGCCTTCGCCTTCAGCGGCCAATGGCTCCAGGCCTTGGAGCTCCTGGCTGGTGGCGGCAGTGAGACGCTGCAGATGCTGGTGATCCGCTATGAGGGGACCATTCTGGCAGCCATGCAGCTGGGATCTGCTGACCGTTGGGACAGATGGGACGTGACCGAAGATGGGGAAAGTCACTAGAGATATCCGGGCGATCAGTGGGTTGTTGAAAGGGTTTTCTCACACCTTTTCGCCTGTGCCAAGCATCGTTTCTATTAAAGTGTGATGTTTTGGCTCCTTTACACATCCCGGCTTGGGGCTTGGTGCTTTGATACCGCTTGTGATGTGTTCTTGTTGGGATAGGATTCCGTTCAAAGGGCATGGAGTTGTGCGTCCTTTTTTTTCCCTTTGTCCGAGCCCCAAAAAAGGAATGGAACTGCAACACTGGAAACCCTGAAGCTGCTGTTGGGCCTGTTGGGTTGCAAAGCTGGGGGAGTGTTCCAATAGGGTTTGAGTTTGAGCCATTCCAAACCCAGCTCGCATGCCTTCTTGGTTCAATTTTTTTTGAGCTTTCAGATGGCAACTGTACAGCCACCATCAGCCATTTGGATCCATTTGGATCTATCATGATCAGTTGATAGCAGTTGTTCCCAAGCCCATCTTGGGTTTCCCCATGGTCGCACACCTCTCGATGCAAGGACCGCCGGTAAAGTGGACGTGGCCACAGTGTTGCTGTCAGACTTTCGCAGAGAGCTGACGAAGCGCTTCGCTTGACGATGTGAGGCAGGGAAAAGGGACCAAAAGGGGTTTGGCACCTGAAGATTTATACAGAAAAAAAAAATGATGGTGCAAAGCTTACTGTAAATTCTCTACTAAAAATTACTAAAATATGGAAACATATTGCAATTTATTGGGGTTCATCTACCATTTTCAAACACACCTAAATGGATGGAAGCTAATGGGTGTTTTAGAGCCCTTCAATTCAGCTCACCCCGTTGAAACGCCCAATGTACCACTGACGTAGTCAATGCATGTCAATCTCATTTTCACAATCAGCACCGTATCAAACGGAATCTAGTTCTATTATACCTTTACTATCATACCGACCTTTCTCTTGATTTCAATGTACCTCAGGGTATTCAGTGATGGTAAAAGAAAACGTAAGGTCAAACCTCCATTGTTTCCACTTTTCTCATGGGTAAAGATCACCCCGGTAAGATGTTGAACACGCGGCTTGAGATCGCCCTGATGTCCTGAACATGGGCACTGATCGGTTTACGAGCTGATTTCTAGGTTTGTTCCATTTTCAGGTTTGAAAATCAGGCTGTAAACCATCAGTCATTCAGATTGATCTGATTTTTCTGCCCATGAGGCCTCCGAGAACCAGGACAGCTACTCGTATTTGCCTTAAAAGAAGAGACGACTGAAGGTCGAAGAGAACAAGGAGGCCAATGGGGGTGGCTAAAGATGATATGGGATAGTTTGGAGGCACCGAAAAAAATCGCCATCAATCCTTCCCTCGGTTCGGTGAAATCCTGAGGCGACGCGGCGAACGCGGCGTCCTGGAGTGAGCGATCCCGATATCCACCAGATATTGTTTGATGTAGAGGATTAGGATCATTTGAGCTATGGTCAATACTCATGGTTAATAACCATTAATAGGGGCTAGTCATCCAATGGTTCATAGGGATTTATAATAACCATTATAAGGATCCTTATTATGGATGAGATGACCATCAACCATATAGTGAGTATTGACCATGGCTCATTTAGGACCTAAGGATACCACCCTGGCAGATGGATTCAGAGATCCTGTCTTGCCAACGTCTCACCTTGGATCAATCTTTGCGAAAGCGACATGTGTTTCACACTTCCGCTGCTGCCGCGATCAGCAAAAACCTCCGATCCTCCAGATGTTCTGTACCTGGTTCCTTTGCTGGGTTGCGCGTTTGGCATGTAGATCATGTAGTCTGATTGCAAAGCACAAAGATGTGACCAGCTTGACCCAAGGAGTACATCCCATTCTATCCCCGCTGCATTCACCATTATTGGTGGTTAAATCTCCACATTATTTTATGATGGAAAGAAGCAGCCCTTATTGGTGCGAGGAATTTGTGTCACCGGGACATCAAGCCGGAGCATCTTCTCATCAAGGTGGCTTCTGGCCCTGTGGAAATAACTCACCGACCTCACTTTCCGACCTCAACCTAAAAAACAGAAGTTGTGAATTGATCTAATTTCCGTCGTCCATATAGTGTATCTATACCTCTGTAATCCTCCCCCTCTCTCTCTCTCTCTTTCTTTCTCTGTATATATATATGTATATGCCTATTTACATGGAATACTGGTTGGTGGTTTGGAACATTTTTTATTTTTCCGTATATTGGGAATAATGATTCCAATTGACTAATATTTTACAGAGGGGTTGAAACCACCAATTAGAATATATTTTCCTTCTGAATATGGATGATTCAGTCCCAGCAAGACCCTTTACGATGGCGCTTGCAGCGCGACCGTGGTCGGCCACGTGGCCAGGATAGAGCTCCGGCTCACTGCGCAGAGATCAAGTTGTGCTTCGTTTGCAGAGGATGAGTCCAGTGTGCGGTTGCAGATGAACTCCAATAACCAAGCTGTATGGGTAGATATATCTGTAGTTACTATGATTTATAACCTATATGTAGTTTATGGACATCAATGTGGGTTTGACTGAACATGGGGCATACCCCATAGCCATTTTTTTTGGAAGGCTGATGATAAACTATTGGATTTTGGGGTACCTCTTGCGGGTGCAGTTGAGGTTACTGGGTTCTTCAAACAACAGCCATCCTGTCACGCTCACTGCGAAGAAACTTGCGTTCCTCCTTTCCCCCCATTCAATGTCGTTACATTGCTTTGCTTGGAAAGGCCTTCAAAAATTCACAGCCATTTCGGTTCGGATGCCGGCATGCATTGGGCAACAACATTGATCAAGGGGGCGCGTTTTTTTTTTGGGGGGTGTGATGTGACAACATGTAGGAGGATGGCTGTTTTGTTTTGGAAGAACCCGGTATTAATGGGGTATATTATGTGGTAATTATCCCCCATGAATCAGTTAGGATAGAATCTCTACAACTATGTCTACAACTATGGTTGTCCAACCACTTATCATAACTGGAACTGCACCCGCAAGTAGACTTCTGGGATGTGTTCGCCTGTAAAAACGGCACTTTTAAGGACCTACTCTGTGGACAACGCGAGGGCCATAGAATCCGTGAGAATATCGACTCCCAAAAAGGAAAACCCACGGCCATGTTTAATTCCCACGTTTTTTTTTGTTGGGGGGGTGAAGTACCTAATGGACCTAATATGAATTTGTTGCTTACCCTCGGGTAATCAAACATGGCAACAGAACATCCTCCATCTTTTTGGAAGATTTTCCCTTTATCAAACCTCGTTTTCCATATTAAACCCTTGATTCACATGGGATTTCCATGGATTTTCCCATTTTCGCAGGTTTTCGATTGGTTTCCCCCCTCCACCTCCGAGGTGTGACTTTGCCACGACCTGTCTCTACACCCCAGGGGCTGGGGGCCTCATTGGATTGGACGTATTTACGTGTGCCCTCCAATAAACTCACATAGTGAACATGACCTATTTATAGATGATTTACCCACTAAAAATGGTGATTTTCCATAGTTATGTTAGTTTACCAGTTCAAGTTTTTATGTGTAAATGATTCTCAGTTTATATGTGCTTATGGTCAATCACTCGATGAATGTCGCATGCCACGGAAGCCATGGAAGTTGAGGAGCAGATGACCGAGAAAGTGACGACTCCGTACTACGCCTCGCCACAAGTGCACGAGGGCCTGTCACTCGGCAGACCCTGATGATCCCGTGGAATTTGATGGTGCCTATGGTGCCCTGGAATCTCCAACTTAAACCCTGGATGAGAAAAGACAGATGGTCAATTTCCGGAAAATTGGATGACCAATGTTAGAAACCTTCATATTTTCTGGTAAAAAAAGGGTAAGGTGTTTCCCGGTTTCCTGCAAGATTTTCCATGAAAACAAACTCCATCGCTTCTCTGTCGCGTTCTCCCAGGTATTCAGAGGCGTTAGATGCCTGGTCCTGCTCCTTGCCATGGTGAAGGGGCTGGAAAAATGGCTGGAAAAAGGCGTGGAAAACCAAGAATTGGGGTTTCCCGAAAGCACCAAGTGACCGGGTGACCGGGTGAAGAAAACACGTGTCGAAAATCAAGGCCGTACCGGGATGGTCCAAGTTGGGTTTTATGGTCATTTGGTAATGAAACATCAACATGGCAATTGGAAATCCCCTATATATACATTATGTATATATATGTGCATAAATGGAGGATTTCATGGGAAAATCATCTATGCATGTTGGATTTACCATTGCCATGTTTGACCATTGGGGGGTAGGTCAGAATGCAGAACCTTCTTTTCCTTCTCCCCTTTGTAAGAGGATCCCGCTGTGTAATCCCCTCCCCAAAAATCAACACCCCACAGAAACCCTGGGATAGTGTTCCATTTTTATTCTGCTTCTAGGTGGGTTTATTAGAATGATTGGATGCTGTTTGATTCGGATATCAAACTTGGATCCGATGATCAAATACGGCTGGGAATTCCGCTGTCAGTTTTTTTAAGGCCAGGTTTGATGACCAGAGGGTACCCCCAAAAATCGGATGGTTCCTCAACATGACAAGTCTATGTTTGATTAGGTGGCGTGGTCATGTACCTGCTCCTCACAGGCGATGGGGAGGGGCGAGGGGCCGAGTGGCTAGAAATTCCCCTGGAAAAGCATACTTCAAAAGCAGTTTTGGATGTTGATGAGCTCCAGTCCAAATTGTGGTGGGATGTATGTCAATGGAGGTGGGAGGTCACCACTTTGCCCAGTTTGCCTTGTTGGGAAGTGGATTCCGGCAAGGGATTCTTCCATGTCACCCTTTGGTAAGCCAGCTTCAATGGGAGCTAGCCATCCACAAAGTTGAGGATTTACAGCAATTTACAGCTAGTCAGCTTAGACAACTGGAGGCCATTCACAATGAAGCAACGTCTTGGATAGATTGGGAGGATGTTCCCGACTTGCCACCGTGATACCGCCCAGCTTTCGATGCCTGACTGACTTTTGCGATGTCTTACAGGACTTTCACTTTCAAGCCAACCCGCAAAAAATGTCACAGATAATGGAAGTAGTTGACATTCCTAGATTCATTCATCCTAAGGCTACAACATCCCAACGGCTCAAGGACTTTGGCGGTCCGACTCTAGGTCCTTCTCACCCGGCCAGGTTACCCTAGAAAGGCCAAAGCACAAGCGGAGTTCCCCAACATGAAGGGCGACGACTTCCGGCGCCTTTGGCGACGAGAGACGGGAAGATTTTTTGCGCGAAACATCGACCCTCTGGAAAACGTTTACATAGCTATTGACAATTGCTACTTATGGTTGATTTACCCACTAAAAATGGTGATTTTCCATAGTAATGTTAGTTTACCAGGGGGTATATAAGATTTCTTGGATGTTGCCTGAGATTTAGGTCTAGACAACAACAATGTGGATTGATTAGTGCTGGGGATGTTAAGCGGATTAAGGCAGAGGCCTGTCTTAAGCAACAGGGGATTCGATTTAGACAATCAAGATGGAGTTTAGCAAGCTGTTGCAAGTGTAGTGTAGCAACTTGTATAGGACAAAGCCGACAAAACTGAGAATGTATAGATGCTTTGATGGCTGTTGCCATCCAAGTTGATGGTCCGTGTTCTGCTTCGCAAAAAGTTGGGATTTCAGCAACAACAGGAACAAGAACAACAAGAAGAATGATAATACGTAGAACGAAGAACGAAGAACGAAAAACGAGGACAATAACAATAACAATAACACAACCACAACAAGAACAGCAACAGCAACAATAACAATAACAATAACAATAACAACAACAACAGCAACAGCAACAACAACAACAACAACAGCAACAGCAACAGCAACAGCAACAACAACAACAACACCAACACCAACACCAACACCACCACCACCACCACCAGCACCAGCAACAGCAACAGCAACAGCAACAACAACAACAACAACATTACTATCACCATCATCATCATCATCATCATCACCATCATCATCACCATCACCATCAGCATCAGCATCAGCATCATCATCAGCATCAGCATCAGCATCAGCATCAGCATCAGCATCATCATCATCATCATCATCATCACCATCATCATCATCATCATCATCATCATCATCATCATCATCATCATCATCATCATTATCAGCAGCAGCAGCAGCATCACCATCATCATCATCATCATCATCATCATCATCACCATCACCATCAACAACAACATCATCAACAACATCATCAACAACAACACTAACACCAACACTCGGCATATACCACCTACAAATCTACAAAATTGCGGTTTCAATGGAGAAACTTTGGGATATTGCCAGTTTCCCAGATTCCGAGATGGAGAACCATCAATGCCCTGGGGCCGTACTTGCCACCCATATTACCGTGTGGTAACCTGGCGTCACCTGAAGGTTCAACCGGTGGTGTGTATATATATATAATATATATATACATAAATAGTATAAATAGATGTTTCAGATTGGCTTTCAGGCCTGTTGTAGCCACTTGTAAGTTGACTGCAGGCATCATCCCCGGCGAGCCCTTGCCAGTTTTTTTAGTTTGTTGTTTCTTTTCTCCTCAAATAATCAATCCAATATTGATAGATAGACTAGATCACTAGATAGATGACTAGATAGATGACTAGATAGATCACTAGATAGGTCACTAGATAGATGGATGGATGGGTGGATGGATGGATGGATAGATAGATAGCAGACCCAAAACAGATAGGAAGGGAACATCCTACAAGAATCATGGTAAAGAATTCTCACAAGAACTTTGCGGGGCTAATATGCTGGTTGCAGCCACCTAGAGAGCCCTTCAAGGAAGGCACTGACGAAAGGAAAGATGCACAGTCTACAGGACACGGGCTGCTGGGTTCCGAAGGATGCGGGATCCTGCGGTATTTTACATTTAACATCATTCAACCATGAACCAATAGGGGTTTCACATTTAACTGGCAAACTTGAGACGGAAGAACCTGGAAGAACCAACAGATGTTAGGATGAATCCTGTTGTTGCTTCGACAGCAGAAGCGAGCAGCGATGACCATCGCTCTCAATCTGCCATTTGATCAGTCAGAATCAATCAGAAGTCAGAATCTCCCAAAAAGTGTTCCTGTCATTTCCACTGCATTCTTCCAAGCCCCACAGCTTCAGCCCAAGCCCCGTTCAGCGCGACGTGGGCACCGGTGGGTTTGAAAGGAGCGTGGAAGTCACATCTCGCACAATGCTCATCACCTCTTGGACGCATTGTGGCGCCCCTGGCGGTGGCACTTCGAAGTGGGTAAAACTGGGCACTGTGGGTAAAAGAAACATGGGAAAAACTGGGGAAAACAGTTTTTTCAAATAGATGTTAAACATGATGTTTTATGACTCAATGATGTTTTAAATACGTTTTAAGTCTTTAAAGTTGACCTGTGGCCATTGTTGAATCTTTACGAGAAGGTAAATCAGAGATGTGCAGATTAGAGTAGGGGCATCCCGGCCCAAAACTAGTGCCAAATGACAAAGACATCCAAAGACATAGGCACAAGATGCCTGAAGCATGCAAATACTGCTGCTAGTGCCATCTTGTTCCCAAGTCTTGTTCAAAAAAAAAAGCTTAGCAACTGTTGGCAGCGGTTAATTTTTGCCGTGGCGTTTGGTGGATATTGGTGGATTTCACCAGGAGGACTTTTTTCACCAACGGCCTGAGATGTCGATGAATTCAGTGCGGACAAATGTGTCAAAACATGGCCCTCATGGCTCTCATGGACGACAGAATCAGGGGCTTGCTTTCAACCACTGCTCTACAATTACTTGTTGGCATCCCGAGCATTAGTCCGAAACATTCGAGAATTGATTCAATGCAAGATGCAGGAAACTGGCTACTGTTGAACAATGATCGCAACATATCATAACCCCTCACAGTCACAAGATAACATTATAACCTTTCAGAATCTTTCAGAACCACTAATGATCAGTTCATTGAAACCCATTCAGTTGGGTATACTGTAACTTACCGTATAACTATATACCCATTCTGAACCATGGCATAACCATAACCATATATCCTCTGGTAAACTATTTTTTTACTATGGAAGATCACCATTTTAAATAGGCAAATCAACTATTTCTATGGCCATTTTCAGCTTTCTTGGAATCGAGGCTCATGACCTCCGAGGAGCATCGCTACACTCCCAAACAAGCAGTGCCCGTGGGCCGAATGTGGCAACGGCACCGAAAAATGGGGCAGAAATGTTCAGCAAAACATCGTTGAAATGGAAAGATGAGCAACAAAAATGGGCTAAAATCATCTCTAAATTTCAGTTTCTTGTCTTTTTTGAGTATGTTCGAAAGGAAACCAACTGTGACTAGCACTTGGCCCCCCGGGCATCGGGAGTTTTTGAGTCGGTGACCTATCATTTGATTCCATTTTCAGGTTGAAATATTTCAAGTGCAAGGAAAGCACATGAAAACGGAAGGTGATAGAATTGCATGATACCAGCCCTCCTTTGTGAAATTCTGATTTGATGATTCAATTTTTTGGGTACAGACAATGGTTGGTGATGTCCACCGAAGCCCGGCCAGATAAAGAATACCTGGTTGATGCACCATGCTCCACAGCAACTGGGCTTGATCTCATCATCAATCCATGGCACCGTCCCGGCAAGGGGGCTGGAACATACCCTCTGGTAATGACTAACATAGCTATTGAAAATGACCATAGAAATAGTGGATTTTCCCATTAAAAATTGTGATTTTCCATAGCTATGTTAGTTTACCAGAGGGTACTGGATGCTGGAAGCATGGCGGATTGCGGGGATTTTGATCCATTCTCCGAGAAATTCTCGCTCCGAGGCATGCCGTAGAGGAAGAAGCAGAACCAGGAGGCCTTGCAATCGATGTGGGCTGTGGCCTATAGGTGGCCCTACGGCTTGTGACATGTGGAAACAAGAGGGGGATGCCAAGAATCGGGGAGATCCTAGCTATGGATTTCACAAGTTCCCAGCACATGGCTTCCCACAACTGGTTTCTTGGCAAAGTCAGCCTGTCAAGAATGAACAGATTCATTCAATACTACTAATTAGTCTACACTAGTCTATCAGGCAGAGGGTGAATGGATTGCCGCCATTTTTTTCTGTGAATTCCCCCCAGTCGGGTCACTCACATCTCTGTTGCGTGGCACCAGGTGGCCTAGGGGTGCCCGGACATTGTCCCGATCGCGCGGGCATGTGCTTCTGAAGGTCGACCGCAGGGAACCCTAAACCCACCATTTTTGAAGATGTTCGTAGGGAAACGATGGGTTTCCCTCTTTTTGTAACCACAAAAAGACCGGTACTTTTTGGGATTTAGCATATTTAGATATATTTAGCAAGCGAAGAGAAGGATCTAGCCATCAATGGGCATGCAACTACAAACAATGGATGATGGTGCTAGGTTAAGAAAGGTGGTCGCAACCACGAGGTTCTTGTTTTTTTTGGTGTATCCCATTTGTCCGTCAATGAGGAGCCCTCCCATTTTTGTTGGGTGGTTACCACCCCATAGAACTAAGCTGGATAGAATGTAAAAGGAGTCCATTTGCAAGAGCGTATCAGAGAAATAAAAAAGACATGACATTCAGGTGATTTCAGGGATAAACACAGAGAGAGAGAGAGAGAGAAAAAACACACACACAGATATAATATTATATACATATACACACATTATAAATACATTCCACATATATCCCACACACATTCCACAGCATTTACTGCAAGATGACCGTCCACATCTATGGCGCCAAATCGTTTTTTTTCTCAGCTGCAGGTACTGGCAAAGCCAAAAAAAATGGAAGTGCAGCGCCTGTTTCACTTGCCGAAGGGGACGGAGGTGAGGCCAAAAAAGGTGCCGAATTTGGGGCAGTTTCTGCCTTTGCGATGGGACGAGGATTCGGGGGGAAACATCTAAAACTGCCAGCTGTGGTGTGAACAAGAGGGTGCTAGGGCCTGCTAGGGTGAACTGACTCAGAGCCGAGCATTCGAATCTTCATGGTCAATCACAGCAGACCCGCAGTGAAAAGTCGAGCCCAATGACCGTTGTAGGTGCAGATGATGATACAATAGGTCGATGTGGCTACATGCTATACGATTGAGTTTGCCACAGGCTTCAAGCGTTTTGGAGCCGACTTAGGAAATGAATGGAAATGAGGGATGAGACTGAGGGACGTCAAATGACATCAAATGACATCACCCAAATTGTGACCGAAGACAAGGGCTCACAGAGTTTTCCGGCCATTCGGAACACGCTTCCTTGGTACCTGGGCTTATTCGACTCATTCGACCGCTGCGGAAGTAGAGGGATTCGGCTCATGGAGATTTCGAATCCAGGATTTTGGAGTGTTGATTGCGGTGTTGCCTCAAAAATTGGACGATGATTTGCTTGCTGGAGATGGCCATTTGATGCCATTTGATGTCATTTGTGGAGTTATTTGTGTTCGTCATTTCAAGCGGGCAAACCATAGCAAACCCAGTTACAAACCATCCAGCTTCCATGATTTGCTGAAGGAAGAATTTCAGAGGAAATCCCCTTGCACCCACCCAATGGACTACTGTCTATTGAGACAGAGGACTTTGATCTCCTGGTAGATTCTGCAGTAGTTATGGTACTTTTTTTTGGTGGGTGCCATAAGTGAAGAAACAATTATACAAAACTCTTTTGGAAGGTAGTCATCAACGAAGAATTGCTACCTGTGCGCATGTGCCGCACGTGCCCGCACTAAGTTGACATCATGGCCCAGCTGAGAAAGGCAAATATGGGGATCTGCCCAGCAAAAATTGGGATTTCTCCATCAAACACGCGAGTCTTACCTGCAAAAAAAAGGGTTCTAACACCCTACCAATGCCGAGAAATGCCGCTTGGCTTTCTTATGAAATGAGCTCGTGATACGTGAACTCTTCGAGAAAAACATGCAGAGAGAGAGAGAGAGAGAGACCACCCAATTTGGCAACCAATGGCAAAAGAGTGGTTAAACATTCAAAAGTTGACATCCAACCCTTGGATCTTCCAATGTCACTTGGCGGTTTCAATTGTTGCTGGACCTTCAACAGTCACCATATGACAGTACTAACTAAATTGATTAAAATTCACCGCCCCAACCTGGCATTTGGGATACAAGATATACTTAGATGAGAAGTGAAGCGTGCGCAGGTTGCCTCTAATGAACCCTCCTAAATCAGATCAAGAACGGCCAGATCAAACGCTCAATAAGGGTTTCCGGCAGGTGTTTACAGCATTCCTTGGCGGATACCCCACCATTGGGGTTGACGACGTTGATATCCCTGAAGTTTCAGAGGAATCTTGCAGGAAGTCTCCATAGAACTGCTAAATGATTTGGCAAATGATGGTCTTCAGTACTTGCCTGCAACCCAACCGATTGATGATACTTGATGTGGCAGACCCCCATTTCTTTTGGGTATGGTCGTTAATCTTATTCCATTCATCCCCCTTGGCCGTTCCGGCGCCAGCTTCATTTGTTGCCTGCTCTCCTCGCCGCTGCTTCGGTGACTCTGCTGGCAACGCTTGCGGCGCCCTGCTTAGTGGCACCGCCCAAGCGAGGTGCCGGGGTGTCTGGTGGAGTTGTTGGTTAGTTGACGTGTTTGTGGAGGAATTTCTATTCAAGACCTCCAGAAACTCGAGATATATATCAGTATATGTATATATATATATATAATTATATATATATACATGTCTATATACTAGCATCACACACACACACACATATATATATATATATCATTATATATCAGTGTATGACATAATGTATATCTGTACATATGTATATATATATACATACACACGTTGCGCGCACTGTATATGTATACATATATGTGCATCAGTGTCTGTGTGGCTCTCATTGTTCCAGTGCTTTCATATACCAAGTTTGATTGGCGAGTTTCGCATGGCTCCAGAGAAAATTTCACTCTTGTATTGGCCCACAATCATTGCTTTATTGCATTTCCGACTTGCTACGTTCAAATTTTCAGTGATCTTCCATTTTTAAACAACATGCTGTTTACATCTAACGTTTCAAAGGTCTAGTCAAGAAGATTGCAATGATTCAGTTGCGTCGCGGGTTGACGCTCCAAATTTGCCTAAGACCCGCGTTTTTTCAGGTCTCCGGGGCCTTGAATTTCGGGTTCGTATCCCCGTGGCGAAAAAAAACGTTCCTTGGTCGGTCATTCTTTGCCCTTTGAGGGCTCTCTTTGTTTTGGGGGTTATAACATGTTATAACAGTTCTGGTATAATAGTACTTCGACTCTGGATCCGGTCAAATCTTCATTTCTGAATTGGAACCACTTGTAGAAATTGTCCGCCTCACCCCAGATGTGGCCACTGCCGCCGGCTTGGCTGCCTTGGTCGCACCATTGCAGGCAGAATGAAAATCAAACCATATGCCTGAGATATATATATATATATATTATGTGTATAAATATGCATATAATTGCATATATGTTTATGCATATGCATATGTATATGTATACTATTTTACCTGATGGCTTGAGTGATTTGGTTTGACTTGATTTCATTGACAAATATCCATCTATCGGTTCATCTGCATGAACTAACTGTAACTAACTCCCTTGGCGCACCCTCAGCCGTCAGGCTGCCTATGCCAAGCTCCCACCACTTGAAGATGTGCCACTGGAGGACATCGTTTAGACCTCAAGATCCAGGAAATCCAGGAGGAGCCGAAATCACCACTCTATTTGACCAATTTTTTGTGTTGAAATGCCATGGGGGATATGGCACTGGGGCGTCACTGAGGGCGCCACTCGACAAGGAAAGCTCGGAGAGGAGGTTCAACAGAAGTAGTAACTGCGTTTGTCTGAAAATGGGATGTTCCTACAATCCATTGGTTAGTCAAAATCCATTGACAATTGGGGAAGAGGAAGGTTTAATTGCAATTTTGATCGGGCTCGGTTCCCTTATTAAACGTGTTTTTTTCCCTTTCTCCTCGGGGAGAGAGAGAGAGAGATATATATATATATATATTTATATGTATGTATGTATGTAATGTATGTATGTATGTATGTATGTATGTATGTATGTATATATATATGTGTGTGTATATATATATATACATGTTTATCCCATTTTCAGACATACCCAAATCGCTCGGTTCCTTTCAATGCCCAAAACATCAAGGGACTTTCAATGATGAGAAGAGATGGGGAGACAAAGCAAAGAGACAATGCATATTTACCAAGAACCAAACACGCCCAATTCGACCGTGCAGGTAGGTGCAATTCACCAGTCTGATGTTTAAGAGAGCTTTTTGGCAGTTTAGCATCCCTATTTCCCTACAAAACGGATTAATTTGCGTGGAATGCTCGTGTTTGCTATCTACCCTAGTCATAGCTTCAACAGACTTCATCATCATTCACCAAAAATCATCATACATTTACATGCATAGAAATGAACAGAAATACAACATGCAGATGATAGACATCTTTGAAGAAGTTTTTTGTGGCTTCCATGACTTGGATCAAATTTTTAGATCCAGATGCATGAAATGCATCAGATCTCCGGCAGTCCGACACCTTCTTCGGCATCAGCTTCCAAGTTTGGATCTTCGTGATCCTGGGTGCAGTGACCTGGGCTGCCACCTGGGTCTTGAACCTGAAGCCCGCCAAGGACCGAAGGGACCGAAGATGGAGATCTGCAGAGAGTTGGTTCCCCCCAAAAATGGGGCAAACTTGGCGGGAGAGGTAGGAAATGCTAGGAATATCATGGAATATCAATGAAAACCCGATTTAAAATCAATTAACTTGGGTAGATCTTAGATGCCAGAAATAGATAGAAATGAATAGGACTGGAACATGGAAACCTGGAATGACCACCCAAGAAACTATGCGAAATGTGTGGTACATCATGGTGTATCCAAAGAGTTCAGGGCACTGTCAAAGTTGAGGAGTAGGCACCTCAAAATCACGGATCCATTGGATCCATAGTCATCTTGCAGTTTCCTGGGATCAATTTGACAATTTATACATGGTATAGATTATGTGTATATTTATCCATTATGGTAGAGATTTATCCATCCACGGGATCATTTTCTTTGACTCTATCCATGTATTTGTGGAGATCGGAGATGTATCTGCACCGAAAACTGCAAAGACACAGACGATCGGAGGTGTGCAATGCCCATGAGCAGGACACAAAACCATGTATGCATACATTCAGGCGTCCAGACTTGTTTGTTGCGCAACAAAACATGAGAAACCCACATCAAACTACAGGACAGTCAGGACAACCATCCATGTTTTAGCCTACGGGTTGAAAACCGTCCGAGCGTTTTAGGCATTTTTATATATGTTCCTTGGGGTGGGGTGGGGTGGGGTGGGGTAATAATGTACTTGCCAGTGTTCCCGATCAGTTGACATCTTGCCCAGAAAACGAACAAAAATTGAATGACCTCATTTGGACGTACGTTCGCACATGGCAGTGGCGATGGGAGGCAAATGTAGTTGGAAAA
>Ga0126342_10006058_pt1 | contig 21334 bp, 14 predicted proteins | sample Cyp1metagenome_FD_92528 | JGI IMG/M metagenome (GOLD analysis project Ga0126342, IMG submission 92528) | Coral microbial communities from Lord Howe Island, Old Settlement Bay, Australia - Cyphastrea 1 metagenome | ecosystem: Host-associated > Invertebrates > Cnidaria > Coral ...
AGCCCAACCCCCCAACAATAAAATGACTAGCCTGACATCAATTTTTAAATTCCAATACATTAAGAATTTCGTTTAAACTATGCACAGGTTCACCAGTTCTAGAGTGGAAATTGCCACGGGGATGAAATTTGAGGTATCACTAGGTCGACATGCAGGTCTCTACTTTTCGAAATTTTGCGGGGTAGTTATTAAATTATATCTCATAAACCGACCTGTAATATAGATGTGGAAAACCCAGCATTTGCAAATCATTTTCTGAACGGTAAAAACCCACATGGTGGTTTTCCACTTCTCGTTTTGTTCGTTTACACCAGATTTATGTAGCAAACCTCCTCAAAACGATACACATGTTGGAAAAAACAACTGCCAACAAAAAGTGGTACCATCTGGTTATATCTGGTTATTTGACATAGCCATGGAAAATCAACATTTTTAATAGGCACACCATCTATAAATTGGCCATCTATACCATGGCGACATGTTAAATAACCAGAGGGTAACAATTTCCATCTTTTTTGGGCAAACAATCGCCAGAATGACAGCACATGCTGTCACCTGCAGCCACTGCAGCCACGTGACATTGTACAACAATTGCCGAAAGCTCACCTGGATACATCGACAACCATGGCTGAGATGTCATGTCACAACACGGGGCCCCCGTTTATGATAGCTAAGTTGGTGCAAACAACTCCAATTTCACTATGGTTTATGATACGTCCAACCCATTTTTCTGTGGTATTTACGGGCTTTAAAAGCCCACTTATAACATCTAACTGGGGGGGCACATTGTAGCCATTGAACTCGTGGGACTTGACTTTCTCAATGACTTATAGAATCTTATAGCTGCTTGGTGGTTGAGCCACCCCTCTGAAAAATATGAGTTCGTCAGTTGGGAAAATATATTCCCAATATATGGAAAAAATAATCCAAATGTTCCAAACCACTAAGCAGTTATATAAGTGGACTTCATTCACGGACTGGACACCTCTCGTCAAAGCAGCCCCTAAAACTTCAAGTTGGGATCTAACATGCTACAGCCTTGAACCATGGGGACTCAACCACTTACCCTCCGTTCATCATGTAACATGGCGTGCTGGAAAATCCATCATTTAGTTCAATGTTGTTTCCCAGCTATAACTCTCCATTTGACCCATCCCCTGATCACATTGAATACCCCCTATAAGTCAATAATTTTCAGGGGAATGGGATAAAGAAAGGCCTGCTTTGGGGCTACAGTACATCTTCATCTTCTTCCGACTGTTTTTTTTTTTTTAACAGAGCGGAGGGAAAGTCTTGAATAATACCGGATACCCTCTGGAAATCAAACATACTGGGGGGAAAACCATGGTTTTAGCTGGAAATCATCTGAAATGAATAGAATATGATAGAAATGTTCCATTACAAGTACCATGTCTGATAAAAGCTTGCCTGGCGGGATCTATACAAAGTCAAAGTGGAAAAAAACTGGGCGAGAAACCCCAAAAAGCAGGGATTGGCATATTTAGAAGGCTGTCATGTCTGGCCAATTTCTTCACTGGTTCTTTATTTCAAGCCATCCAAAAATATTAACATTCTTATCATCCCAAGTACGGACTATATGTATTATATATATATAGCAATATCATTTTGAAGCCCCAACCAGTTCAGCATTGTTATATATACCCTCTGGTTATGACTAACAGTTCGCCATGGAAAATCACCACCATTTTTAAGTTCGGTAAACCATCTATTTCGATTAGGGCCATGGCTTAACCATGGCGAACTGTTAAATAACCAGGTCGGGTATATAATATCATAGCCATCATCTCCTCCGCCGGGCCGGTGCCTCCCCCATGGGTGACGGGGCCAACGAGCCGGCCAAGACTTGTGCGTCGATGCCCAAGACGGAACTACTACCTCCGAGCCGAGCGAATTTGACGGATTCTGGGGTGATCTTTAAATGGTGAAGAAGAACCACTCCTTATTTTTATACTTATTTCTATATCTAATCAATAACTATATATATCTATATCTATATAGTTTATTTTTTATCTACAATAAATCTCTATTATATATACATAATTCTGAATCATTTTATCCATATTTATCCCATTTGTCCCAACAAAGATCAATTGGACAATTTGTTGAAGAAATCATCAAGACCTCACCTCGACATATAACGACCACGTCGCCACGTCGCGACGGAAAATCATCATGGTGAATGTACGGGGCATTCGAAGAAGGCTGCACTTCTCAGGTGAGTGAATTTCTATGAATTACCATCTGGTTATGACTAACATAGCCATGGAAAATCTCTTATAAATGGAGGGTTTTATGGGAAAATCATCTATGAATGGGCAATTTTCCATGGCTATGTTAAATAACCAGAGGGTAGATGATTTGTATATAAATATATAATGTGTATTACAGTACAATTTGTCCAGATAGATATCTCATGACTGACCCAGCAGTTCTTTATAAACAAACTTATCCACCATAAACGAGTCGTGGTGTCCTCAAATTATAATAAGTTGCTCTATAAACCCACCTTAGTTTACCTAAATATATAAGATATTGGATATATCACCATAAACATCTATAAACCCACTCCTTAACGTTCAACCAACTTGTTGCGAGCCAACACATGGGGGCACTATCTTGGTATGTTACCCCAACCATCTCATGATATATCCACCACAAATCCAGCAATACTATCTATAGGGTGAATGGGAATTTCAGGATCCTAAAATGGAGGTACTGTACCATATAAGGCCATATTTTGTGGGGATATTCCCTTACATAGGCCTTATATATGGTAGGTACCTCCAATCAATCGGTTCCTGAAATGGCCATCGATAGGGGGCTTGATCCATCTTGATCCTTCTTCTCATGGCCAGATTTCGAAGATGAACCAGGGCAAAAACTGTGGCACCAGCTTCCAGCAGCCATGGCTATGGGTCAAAATTCCCAGATCATCCCCTCAACGAAGCAACACAACATATATGATCCACAAGACGGGCTTCCCGGAACAACATAAGGGCAGCCAAATTCTTTGAAGTTCTGAAAAAAAACAAAAAACATCTCCGATGTTTTCACTCCATCTGAGTGGTTTCCCATCTGAAATATCTGAAAGTCACGAATAAAATCATCATCCACATTTCTAGGGTTGAAACATAAATACCGTGGAAACCACCAGAAAACTCACCATAAAACTCGACAGCACAAAAAAGGCCGTTCACCGTCACTGCCAAGGTGCTGGGATCTGTCATACACACCTCCCCGGTGCAATGCCATGGTCATGGTGGTCTGGACTGATTTTTTATGTGATTTGAAGTCATCTGAAAAGCAATTTATTCAGTGATGTATGAATGTACCCCAGAGGATCCATGTATGGAATATTTACCTACATTGACCCCTAAAGTAATTTAAAATAATCCCAATGTAGGTAAATACTTAGGGTATGTACGTATCTATATTTATATATACTGTATATAACAATGTTGTGCAATTATTAGTATCATCACATCATTCGGTCAAGAACCGGCGAAATTTTGGTGGGGCTTCCTAGTTCATGTGGCAAAAAACATGTAGACAATGAGGTCGTGTATGAGAGAGGTGCAACCCATTACAATAACCTACCAGTTGGACATGTTGAGCAACGTTCATTTGTAACTAGCTTGCGACCACATGCAAGTTGTACATGTGTTGACCGGTTTTCTAGTTGCTAGAACTTCATTGTCCCTTGCTGCAGGGCCGCTGTGACCTCTTGCAAGCCAATTTTGGGTTAGAAATCAATCCGTCAATGTTTGGAATTTGGAATATATCAATGAGTCTTTTGGCTAAATACAAGCGTTCACAGCATTTGATTTCAATATTCAGTTCCTATTATTCATTGGAAAATAGACATGTTGAATGCGTGGAAATTATGCTTAGGAAACTGCATCTTTTTCCCATCAAAGAAACAGTTTTATATCATTTTGGGGTTTAAATTATTCTCTGTTGTGTGGTCCGGGCATATCTTGTGAAACCTACAACAAAAATGTCTCCTAACATCGCCTCACTATTTTGGATGATGAGTCTGATCATCATCTGAGATAATACAAAAATGAAACTTCTGTTTTTACTGGATAATTGATTTCCAATTTATAAGCAAAAATAGTTTCCCATAGTTAATCATAAATGAAATTTAACTTGAATTCCCATTTATAGCCAAACATAAACCGTTCACCGTTAACCCTTAATCCTACCAAACCAAGATCGACCAAGTTCCCCAGTGCCTAGAAAGGACTGAAAAGCTGTCTAGAGTACGAACATGCTGATCAGAGAGTGCATGTTTGCTCGGGTAAATAAATTTGATGAGACTATTTGCAGATTCCACCCCCATTTTTTGAGGTTGAAAGATGTTAAACCATATGAAACCATGTGACAAACACCGTTTTCGTGGGCGTTCTTTTCCAATTTTTTTGGGAGTTTGTTGTGTTTTTGTGGTCCATAGTGTTCTTGTTTCCATAGTTGTCCATTTTTCTTGGCGTTTTTTCCATGGCTTTCCCAACAGCCAGCCATAGCCAGCTCCGAGCAGGCGAGGCGCAAAGGAGTCGCGGGTCTGATCTCTGAGGCGCTGTTCGCGCAAGCGCTGCTCCTGAGGCGACCATGGAAAGTCGCTGTTGATGATAGGTATAGATGGCTCTTTTATAGATGGTTTACCTATTAAAAATGGTGATTTTCCATGGCTATGTTAAATAACCAGATGGTATATACTGGTTGGTGGTTGACCTAATTACCCCTCTGAAACATGATGGAGTTCGTCAGTTGGGATCATTGTTCCCAATATATGGAAAAATCATCTAAATGTTCCAAACCACCAACCAGAATATTACTACGATGATTAGCATACTAATGATTAGTACAACGCATGGTTTATCATTATTTTTTATAATATATAATATAACACTAATGATTATCATTATTGTTCATAGTATACTAATGTCTGTCATTACTTTTTATTAAACATGTTTTATAGTATACTAATTATTATCATTACCTTTATAGTTTACTATATAATGATTGTGATCATTCTCATTGTAGTAGTCTTAATCCTGCATGATGATCTTTAGTATACTAATGATCATCATGCAGGATTAAGACTACTACAATGATGAACTATTATATCATATGCAAATGCATATAAATGAATTCTAGTATAATGTGGTTAAAACAATGCCATTTATGCTATCCATGACTGGGATTGTTTTTTTTTGTATATTTGTTTATAACATCTGATTAAGATGTGAAATTGGGAATGGTTTATGATTGCTTTACCAACATTAACAATGATTACCATGAATGATTGAGATAATATATATCTATCTGGTTGGTGGTTTCAATCCCTCTGAAACATATGAAAGTCAGTTGGGATGATTATTCCCAATATATTGAACAAATGAAAAATGTTCCAAACCACCAACCATATATTATATATATAATACATAATTATTAGTATATGTTATTTGCAAATTAATTGCCATTAAAATTTAAATTATGAATGATTATGAACCTTATGAGAATGACTAATGATGATTCAGGTGTGTTTTTGAAAATAGTGAAATCCCAGTGAATCTGGGTGCACTATTCTATATTCTAGTATAGTAGGGATTGCTGATGTTAATCATCTTGTATTTATATATATATACATATTCCTTCCGCTGCCTGATGGGCTTGTAATCCGTTATGAATTGTGGGCTCTGATTGTTTTTTTATACGTTTTTTGTTGCTTCCGGTATAATTATTGTACACTTAGAACATATATCTGGTACTGCATAGTTAGAATATGAAAGAAGTATTTGGACCTCAGGGCTAGATTCCCGCAGGACAAATCACATATGCAAATGGATCGCAACCCTCTACTGAATGGTCATGGTGGGATGTTTTTCAAGCCGTTTGTGTTTCTGTGCACGTCCAAAACTGAGGTATACCCTCCGGTAAACTAACATTACTATGGAAAATCACCATTTTTAATGGGTAAATCAACTATTTCTATATTTCTATGGCAATTTTCAATTGCTTTTTGTATGTTTACCAGAGGGTCCCCCAAATGGCCCCTTGAATAAGCAAGTCATTTTGTCTTCCACGAGGTTCCAGGAGGGTGGTCCCCTTGCCACCTTTGATGAGAGGGTACACCTTGCTTTATGGTGATGTTTATGGCAAATATATGGTAAAAATATGGTAAATATCCCATTAAAATGGCAATTTGCTCGTTATTTATGCCAATTATATCTGGTTGGTGGTGCAATCACCATCTTGAATAATATGAAAACCACCAATGGAAGGTTCCAATATATGGTTTCCATATATCAATATATCAATGGTTTCCATAATATATGGTTTTCAACGGGAAGGATGACATTCCCATATGAAATGGAAAGATAAAACAATGTTTTAAACCACCAACCAGTTATCTTCAGAGAAAGCCTCTTATACCTTGGTTTTCACACCAACCTCCCCGGAAAACTATAGCGAGCTGATTCATACGGGAATCAGGGGAACCCACTCTGCTGTTCACAACAACAATAGCGGGGATTTATGAATGTCCATTCTGCCAAAAAAACACACATATATATATAATATATATATGCCAAAAATAGTGTAGTTCATTGTAGTTCATAGGCCCTGACATGCGCAACGCCCCATCATGACCCATCCAACAACGCCCCCCTCAGCCATTTTTCCTCGGATTCGAAGAGGTCCGATCTCACAGCCTCCAACAGCCCAGGAAACGAACAAGAAACACATTCAATGGGAATAAAAAAGGATCCGATAAAATGGAGGTACGTTAGTACCAAAAGAAGACCATATAAAATGGGGGTATATCATGGTATATCCCCTGAAAAATAGCCTTGAAAAATAGGCCTCGGAAATATGGTAGGAACCTCCGATCAATCGGTTCCTGTTGCATGGCCATTGACACATTCACATTTTGAGAAAAAAAACATCCAGAAATTGGATCCAAATGCACATGTAGCTACTTGGTGGCTCATCCCACTTAGTAAGTGGGATATAACTTACTAATTATAAATGGGATAAGTAGGGTTAATCCACTCATAATTGGCGTTATAACCCACTGACTAAGTGGGACGAGCAACGAACTATATCATCTGCAGCTATCCTCGTAAGGTCCCCGAAAATAAGATGATCTCCACCGGCTACTGCCTCCTGCAAGCTTTGAGTGCTGCTGTACAGACTTGGTACCTGGGGCGCGCTCAGAATCGGTGGTTATCTCATCCAGAATGATCACCTGAATGTTATCAAATTTCCCATGACGGATCCTAACGGTGCTGGTAGAAAAATGCTAACATGACTGGTGTTAATCTGGATGGGATCCATGGCACACCATTTTTTTCGCAGCACCAGTCGGATCCGTCATGGGTTTTGAGGATATACACTATCTAGCAGGAAATTATCATGTCATACTGTCATACTGAGTCATACTCCAACATTCTGTGAACCCAAGATTGCTGCTGGCCAACCACCTTTATTGAAGGCCTCCGTCAATGACCACCAAAGCTTCAACCAATTCATGTCAGATACATAGATACTTCCCAAACAAAACGAGCAAGTAGAGTCCTTGTTCATAACATGGCACACCTGCCAAGTCCTGGTATCTCAAGATGTCAACCTGTCAACATCGAATCCAGCAGCAAAGTGTTCCTCTGAAAGTCCAGCATGCCCACTCAAACCCATTGATTGTCACCATTTTCCATATGGGTGTGTAAACAGAGTATACCACCCTGTTTGGTCATTTTACCAATGTTGATGAACCAATGGTTTTAGAAGTGCCCCAGGGATCTTCTGGCAACCATTCAAATTGGCACACAAGACGCACACATAGTGTGTATCAACGGGATAGATTACAGATTCAGCTAGATCAACACGACATCAACACGAAAACTGCGCCCAGTGCTCCAAGACGTCATTGGAATTCCAAACGGATTGAATGAAACAAAGAGTTCTTCCATGGCAAACCTGACGGTAACCTAAGATACCCTTGCCACAGAATCAAATTAAAAACAATGAAACGCATATATTTTTCAGCAGAATATGACACATTCCTCCATCACAATGGCTAAAGGCTAAAAGTGAACTATTGAAGTATTTCACCAACCAATCCCCAGTTCGTTTATCCAGTTTAATCTCTTTGTCCTCTTCTTACATGCTCCTCTACAACCCGATTCATCCCCAAGTTCAAGTTCCAGTAGTTACCCCCAGCATATGCCTCCTCTATCACGTGTCATTCGGGTTGTAATATGTTGTAAAGCAACTAAAATAGAATAATAGATCGCAAACCTAACCAAGAGTTGCCTTGACCTTTCGACTATAGCCTCTAATTGTTGACCCGTACCCTTTCAAGTCATCAACTCACGATCGAACCTTAGGCTCGCACTTTAGATACCCTGCAGAGGGAAACTTACTGTATTGTCGACCTGATATAGCATAGATTACACTTATATATAATATAAACGACTTGTATTGTGTGTTATCTGGTTGGTGGTTTCAACCCCTCTGAAAAATATGAAAGTCAGTTGGGATTATTATATCCTATATATGGGAAAATCATCCAAATATTCCAAACCACCAACCAGATATACATAGAGGTAGCAATTATAGCAATCCCCCAAAAAGATGCCAAAAGTGTCAAACCAGGCTGGTAGAAAAACTTCGATGATGGGTTCTTCGGGAGGTTTACCTCCTCCTAAATCGCCAGGAAAGACCAAGCGTCAAACTCAGGGCAGCCCCGCACCGGCGCAAAGGGCATCTCGTGCTCTCCAACCGACAGCCTCAGGATAGCAATGCAGGGAGGATCACCAAAATCCTTGGGAAAAATGGATGGAAAGAAAACTTTGACCCGAAATTGGAAACCTACCTATAGGAACAAAAAGGACATTCTCTACCAAATACAAGGTGCCCAAGTTATCGCAAAGTTGACTTAGTGAAGGATTGGGTTTATGGTGGAGATGGTTCGTAGCTCCGTGTTATAGACCACCTTGTAGGGGGTGTGTGAGAAGCAACAAATAGTGTGGTTGGTGGCTCGAACCACCAGCCAAAGAGAATTCGTCGGAAAATAAAAACCTCAGTGTCAGCAATTGAGCTATATAGATATGAAGATATGACATGTATGAAACCAGCAATCAAATACTGTATGCGTATATATATACACTGTATATAGTTCCTTTTCCATATAGCTCAATTCATGGCTCAAAATTCCAGCCTTGTAATCACAACATCGGAATTGCAGCTTCGTGCATCACCAACTACTCGTTTAGGTATCATGAAGTATAGTTGGCATAAACTGCTCGTCAATAAAAAACATATTCTAAGATCAATCAAGTATTTAATCAAGTCTACTTTGTGTTTTTGGAATGCGTAATCACAAGGTTAGGTATCATCATGATGGAATAAAACATGTATCATTATAAAACTATATTGTTTCTTTAAAACAAAACAAAACAAAACACCATATGTGTTATTGTTCCTTGTCCAACAACTTGGGAAGGCGCCATACTCTGCGCTGAGCTCCACACATCTGCGCCTCAGCGTTGATCTCCTGGGATGGTGAACTCACCATCCGGTAGAGTCGTGGTAGAAATGGGCTGATCAGGCTGACCATTCCATAATTTGAATCTGGTTGGTGATTTTAACCATATTTTCAGGGCTTTATGGTGATGTTTATGGTGATGTTTATGGTAAATCTATGGTAAATATCCCATTCACATGGCAATTTGCTAGTTATTGATGCCAATGATATCTGGTTGGTGGTTTTAACATGTTTTAACCATCTTGAAAAATGATGGAGTTCGTCAATGGGAAGGATGACATCCCCATATATGAAATGGACATATCAAATTCATGTTTGAAACCACCAACCAGTTAGCATTGCCTGACAAAAGGGCCTTATATCTAGGTGGATGTGAAAGGGCCACTGCGGTGGGAATGTCTTTCGGACATCTGGTTGGTGGTTTCAACCAACCCCTCTGAAAACTATGAGTTCGTCAGTTGGGATGATGACATTCCCAATATGATGGGAAAAATAAAAGCCATGTTCCAAACCACCAATCAGGTATATAAATCGATTTTTTGACCATGGCTCATGTCTGCTGTGCTGTTTCAAACCGGTGGCTACGAAGCACATTGATTTGCGGCTATCTTACGTGTTGCTGGGCAACTCAAATGGCTCTGCCTCAGCATTTTACTACTCAAATTATCTGCATAGTTTCAGATCATGGCCAATCTTGGATACCCTCCCAAGAAAAGTATGTGTGAATTATATATATATATTCTCAGCAATATTCCGAAAATATAGTATTTGCAGCTACCCTTCTCCACTTGGTGTACCGAAAATTCGTGATAGTTAGCTTCCTATATTCTTGCTGCTTCAAAAGGCGAAATCGCTTCTTTAAAGGCCAAATCCCCCCACGTGTTTAACGATGCCAGATTCTTCCTTCATATCAAGGGGTAAGAATTCAATCATTCTCATTGCCAATCTTAGATACCCTGCAAAAAAATAAATTCTTTGCTGGTTAGTAGATATTCCCATTAATACCAAAAGACCAAAGGATTAAAGTATCCATGTAAGATTGACCTAGTTCAATCATATTCAATCCGATATGTCTATCTGGTTGGTGGTTTCAACCTCTGAAAAATATGACCGTCAGTTGGGATGATTCATCCTAATATCTGGAAAAAATAATCCAAATGTTCCAAACCACCAACCAGATATTTGTCCGACAGTTCGAGGGGGATAGTCCTTTACCATCACCTTGATGAATATCAAATATCCCTTTACATAATGGAAACTGATGGCAATTCCCAAATGCAGGTCTATCCCTTCACCAAACTCCGACGCCCCGACGCCCCGACGCCCCTCCTGCGCCCCGCGCGACAGGACCTCCGCTTCATGCCTCTCCATGGCCTGGATAAGCGGTTTGGGCTAGACAAATTAGTGGTGATTTTTAATGATCAACGTTGTCAATAATGGGAGTTCATGATTTGATTGGTGATCTAATGATGTATATTGCTTATTTAATGGGATTTAATGGGATGATTAGGCATTTAATGTTTGATGATTTAGCATTTATGATGATGATTGATCATTCAATCAGCATTAACGGTGATTTTTCATGATAAACTATATTCTAATGCCGGTTCCATGATCAAGAATCATGGGATTTTAACCATTTAGATGGTGATTTAATGACACATCCCCCGTTCAACCCAAATGGGGCCCCAAAACACTGCACGGAGCGGAAACCCCAAGATGTCATGTGAACAAGCGAAACAATTCTGAAACAAAAAGCCCGTATATTTCTTGTTAGCCTCTGGTAAACTAACAGTTTGCTATTGAAAATGGCCATTTATAGTGGATTTACCCATTAATAGCATGGTGATGTTCCATAGTTATGTTAGTTTACCAGAGGGTAGCCGGGGCCCGTGCATTTCCCTATTGAAGTTCAAACTTATAAGTCTAGATGAACCATGATGAACCCGGAAAAAATCCCACCATTCGCCAATCGTTTTTACCAATGTTTTGTTGATGAACTCATGCTAAACAGTTTCAAACCACATCAAGGTTGATGATAAAATGGGAATGATTCAAATTTACATACAATAGTTAAATAGGTTTTTGTTTTTTTTCAATATAAACTGATAGTTAAACTGTTTAAACACTTTAACATGTGTTATTAGCACACCTAACCTATATTAATGCAGTTAAGATCAGTTAAGTATGCACAGCATATCAACAGACTACAGATACCATGTGGGTCCGTTAGTATCGGTAAAAATGACCCATCTTCGATACAACGTGGGGCCCCCCAGTTGTAAGTTGCTTTATAAATCCAATTAACATCAATTAACTATTGTTGCTTGCGTATCAGAAACATATAAACCATAGTTATTGGAGTTATTTTTATTAAACTTAGCTATCAGCCCGGGGGCCCGAAAAATTGGGTCGTCATTTCCCCAGAAAACCACCCGTTTACCACCATTTGGTGAATCCATGGCTAACATGCTAACTTCCATGGCGAAACCTCCAGCCGAACGTTGAACTGGTTGGAACCAACTCCAAGACTTACTGGATAATGATGGGATAATGATGGGATAATACTGGGATAATACTGGGATAATGAATGGGATACTAATAAGCTTACTGGTGCGTTTTACGCCGGGGAATTTTAAAGGGAATGATCCCACTAAATCACTAGTTTCATGTCATCATCTCAGCAACCCCATTCCCAACCCATCCAGCAACCCTACGTCAAACGCACCAGTAAGAAGAATACGTCTCCTCCATCTTTCTTGGAAATGTTTCACCACCATGTTGGTCGATGAAAAACCTCCATTTTCGATGGTAAATCACCCTGCTTCCTGCGTTTACTAAACGGCCAAAAAACAACGTCTCCCAGCCGCAGCCTGTGCAAGCTGATCAGTGCTGAGATTCGATTCCACGTCACTCCACACCTGCGGGGCACCCCAGGGATGCTTTTCGCCGGTTCACAAACCATGAATACTACGGATTGGGCGCCATAAACTATACGTATAATATAGACCCAGAAATTCATGTGTTCTTGTTGTCCCCCACTACCTGGCTGGCACTGGAGGGCATGACTTTAACTTTTTCTTCACAATCCAGTGAAACCATATGATCATGAGGAATATCCATTTTATTCAATGGCCATTTCAGGAACCGATTGATTGGAGGTACCTACCATATGTAAGGCCTATTTTTCAGGCCTAAACTTCAAAAAATATATCCCCACAATTCATATGGCCTTAAACATATGGTACGTAAACCGTACCTCCATTTCAGGATTCTTTCTTATTCCCATTGATACCCTCTGGTAATTTAACATAGCTATTGAACATGGCCATAGAAATCGTTGATTTACCCATTAATAGCATGGTGATTTTCCAGTCGCTATGTTGGTTTACCAGAGGGTATACCATCTGGTGAACGTATTTTTGAACGTGTCAAGACTCATCCCTTGGGCCCCGCCGCTGTATGGCTTTGGAGATAGCTCGGACTAGAACCCCAACAGCCAGGGTGATCCTGGCTCAGATCACCTCCAATCGGGGAACGATGTAACTAAAGGTTAGTACAATGCGAGGCCCCCAAGATACCTAAGTTGATTTATAACTCCAATAACTATGGTTTATGGTACTTATAACTATAGTTACTGGGGCTTATAAACCAATTTATAACTGGGGGGGCCTCACATTGTACAGTTATAAGTATCACAAAGCATAGATCATTAATATTTTGCTGAATAATACCACTATCTAATTTTGAAGAATAACTATAACCTGAAAATACCCTCCGGTAATTGAACATAGCTATTGAACATGGCCGAAATCGTTGATTTACCCATTAAACATATTTAAAATTATGGATCTTTCCATAGTTTTTTGTTAACATTTCCCAGAGGGTAGTCATCAAATCCCATTAAATTCCATTAAACCAGCATAAACCCAGATCCACCATGTTTCATCCTAATGGCTATGGTCATGATGGTATGGTCCGTATTAGCTCCGTCCTACTATGGGCATCCTTCTGATCCGATGGATTCGATGATCATCCCGCAATAGACGTAGGGATATAGATCCATAGTTGAAAACACGCCTTTGGAGGTTTCCTAAGTCATGGGAGGTACCCCCAAATCATCTATTTGTATAGGATTTTCCATTAAAATAAATTTTATGTATGTCTATTTTAAGATGATGTTCCATGAAATAAACCAACCCGTTTGGGGATCCCCCATTTTTTTTTAAATGGAAACCCCCATATGGTGGATGGGGGGATTTATGCACACAATTCACAAGACTCAGGAAGTAGATGTGACTAACGATGGGTGGGATAGGCGAAATCAACAACATGGGTAGATATATCAACACATCCCACAGTTCGAAGTCGATAGACATAACCCGATATGACATAATTACCATATATATATATTTCACATTATTTCACCATAAACATCCATAAACATCCAAATACCCTAGTCAACCTTAGTCAACCTAATGATATAACATGATATAACCAACTTGGCTAGGGTTTTTGTTGGGCATCACCTCGTGTGGACCAATTTCTGCACCTCCTCGAGCTTTCGTCCGGTCACGGTCTGTTCCTCATGGCCGGTGCAAGACAGGAGCTGGGGCTCTGTTTCTGGTGCACCAGCCAGAAGACAGCATCTTACTGGGAAATACTAGGGAAATTGGAAATACTGGTCTAGATCAATGGATTGGTTTAAGGGAAAATCTACAGGAAAACTCCATATTTAATGGGAAAATCTATGGTTATAACGTTATAACTGCTTGGTGGCTCATCCCACCTAGTAAGTGGATTATAACGCCAGTTTTTTCAGTGAACCTTGCCCCTAGCCCAGTGAACTAACCAGGCTTTTTCACCTACTTACGAGCCGTGGGATGAGCCACCAAGTACCAACCAAATTTTGGGACCGAAGCATCGAAAATTTTCACCAATGAAGGACGGATGACTTGGGGAGTATTGGAACATACTGTAGGGCGTATATCCCTGAAACACGACACATTTGTTCATGCGGGATATGATGATTGGGCAGTGGATTGAGGCTTTTGAACAGATCCAAATGATGTCATACGGATTTCAAGGAAATCAAACAATGATTTGGGTACTGTCATCAACCAATATCGGCATCGGAAATCGCAAGAAGTCAAAGAAAAACATATGACTACCCATCGCCAGGGCTTACCCCATAACACCAATTCATTAGCATTCATCAACGATACACATATATCATAGCATTTAATTACAATAAGAACACATCTGTAACATTCTGTAACAATCATCAAACGCTCAATTATAACAAATATCCAACACATATCAATAGTACATTATCATTGTCATTCAAAGAACAAATCTGAGAAAGCGAACTAAATAATCTATCAACCACAACCCAATAAATAATAACTCCTACTAGCCCCACGACCTTCCAACACCTTTTTCAACCATGAACAAGTTCTTTCTGGGCCAAACACAATACATGCCCATAAACTCCCCAAATGATGGAATTTCCTATGAATGTTCCATGTTTTTCTATAATTCTAAAGTTTACATATATAGAGAGAGGTCCCATTTCAGCATCCAACATCACTTTGTCGGAAAAAAAAACTTCCGAATCATTTGACAGAGTTTTTCGCGGACCATTTGGGTTGACCGATTCTCGACCACAAGTTCGCTCCAGATACTATGATTCATATGTGGAGATAATGAGATAGTTTAATGGGGATTATAGTCATTAGAGAGTTGATCTTATTCATACTACAATATTCCCCTAATCCCCATGAAAATTACCTAGTTATCTAGTTATATATGGAATACCACTAGAATACCCTATAAACATTCCTATATATACATACAACTATAGTCATCCTCTAAATCTACATTTGCTATTACTATCATCCCACTAGGCATCTATAGACATCAATTATAGACTATAATTGATTATATATATATATTATAAATATATAATAATAATCATCATTAATCATCCAACATTATAGTCTACAGATTAAACATACGTAATCAAAAAAAAAAAATATCAACATTATCCAATCTCATGGTGGAGAATTATCTAGTGTTTTTTGTTTTCAATTCCAAAAAAAACATTCCCATAATCTATGAAATAAATCCAACATTACATTATCATATTTTACTAATTATGAACATTATACAATATTATTATTATCAATTAATTTAAATAAATCAAAAAAAAAAAACACACTATCAATATCCTCCACTATCATTAATCTATTAAATAAATCCAACATGAAATCCACTATTATTAACATGATCTATATTAACATTATCCACTATTATCCACTATCATTAATTAATTTAACATAAATAAATCAACATGATAGTGGATAACAGTGGATTAATATGGATTAGTGGGAGAATAGTGGATTTCATGTTAATCCACTATTTTTGACATATCTGGTTGGTGGTTTCAACCCCTCTGAAAAAAAATAGTCAATGGGAAGGATTGTTTTTTATCAATATATGGAAACATAAAATATGTTCTAAACCACCAACCAGTGGATGAATATGGGACAATGGTAGGTTTCTACAGCCATTCTTATGATCTTGAATGGAAAGTATGATGGACATGTCATGTTGATGTTTGTGGGATCAATGATGTTTAGTTTCATGGGATATACCCTCCCCAACACTGTCTTAAAGGGAATATTCGCCCAAATTATTGATTGCCAAATTCCAAGTCATTATAGTAACTCCAAAAAATCAAACAGATAGAACAGTAAATTGTCCTATTCAAGTAGTAATCCACTATTATTAACAATGGTTGGTGGTTTCAACCCCGGAAAATGAAATTCATGTTCCAAACCACCAACCAGGTAAATATGTGGTTTGGTCATAGATCCCATACTCTTAACCAGTGGTAATCCACCATTACTACCCTCCGGTAAATAAACATAGACCCTGAAAATCACCAATTTTTCATGGAAACTAGTCTTCCAACCCCTATCTGCCAGGGTCTATGTTAATTTACCAGAGGGTAACACCCCTGGTGAACCCCAAAATAGCTGGTAAATGGATGTTCATCCCACTAAAAATAGTATTAATAGGTATTGATCCATACCCATATAAATCATTATAAATCTCCTATCGGCCCAGCTTCCAGCAGCTGCATCTGCGCCAGCACCCGCGTCGGCAGCGCCACCACCGGCGCCCACCTGCCGGCGCCGCTCGTCGGCGCCACGTCCTCGGCCACGAAGAGCAGCTCCGCGCCCTGCTTGCCTCGCTGAAGCGCAACGGACCCGGGACCCCCTGGGCGAAGTCGGAGAAGAGGCAAAAAAAACTGGGTTTTCCCATGCGAATTTGGGGAAAACACTTGGATTTTCAGTTGGAAAATGGTGATGTCGCGGATTTTTGCGGAAAAATGATGTTTTTAGATAGAACAATTGGGACTCAGGCACAGCACATCAGATTTTCACGGAAAATATCATGTGTTTTTAGGATGATTGAACACGGAAAAATCAGGATTGAAGATAATTCGTGACGAAATTAAATGGAAAACATGGTATCAACCATGGGGGTTTACCACGGCAGCAAGAACATTTGCCATGATTTACCAGGAAAAAAAACTGGTTTAAACCGTCAACCATGGAGATTTGACGAAGAACAGTTATATAAAAAAGTGTCATTTAACCCTCTCGGTCCAAGTCCTCACTAAACTAGGCCTTTGATGACCCCTCAAATGAGCGCCGGTTTGTGAGTGCAGCAATCCCAACTATAAATCTGCTGGATGGTTTTTCAACTCCAAAACCTCCTGCCAGACCATGTTTTGATGGTTCCCCAGGTGTTAAAAACCATGATAAACCATGGTGGGGTCCAGGGTTTTACCATGGTTTTACCACGGTTTTACCATGTTTATCCGGAAAATACTTGGGGAACAGCCATAGATAAAATCATCACCTGGTGTAGCATCCACCCAGACTTTGAACAAAAAGATATCGACGATAGTTAACCTATCAAGGTCTATATGTCACGATCAACTAGGATAGTGACAGTGTCATGATGTATTTCCTGTTATTATCTCTCTAGCTCTATATATATATATATATACTGTATTCTGTGTCACTCAATCAGACTTAATTAGCAATCACATCCCAGCTGCAACGGTCCTGCAGTCCGTTTTACAAACCATTTACGAAACGCAAGTCGTCCCAGCGCTGCCAGCAAGGGGCTTGGAACGAAACGCGGACAGCAATGCGACAAGTATCGCTTGGCCTTATGGTGGATCATTTCCACTAGTTAGGTGGGTGAACAAAACCAAATATGGGGGTTTGCCCATTGCTTAATTCATTTCACCTATATAGTTTGATAGGATTCTGAAAGCTACCCTACTTCCAAATGATGTGTCTGCTGCATTGTCTTCCACCCTATTGAAAAAATCTCACAGCATCGGAGCCCCATTACATATGACATACTCTTCAGGTTGACAGAAACATAAATGTTCACCGAAATCAAGCCAATTTACGATCATGGCAACTTAGCAGCATGACGAATCGTTGATATCCAGCATTTAAGACGCATTTGCAACTGGATGTTGTAGCCTTTGGTCATTCATAGCTATGGAAAATGGGCCATTGATAGATGATTTACAGTAATTATGCTTATTTATATATATATATATATATATCAAATCATGGTGTTTTTCTATAGTCTATGGCTAGGTTAATTACCATATAGTATTCCACTTGTGACCACTAAGCCTTTCAACTACCCTGATCAAGTGGAAGAGATACAGAGCACAAATTTGTAGCAAAACAAACATTTAGAGTTTGTTCCTGCTGTTGGACACAGAACCAACAAATTAAAGATCATGGCAAACCATTCTATTTCATCTTAATCTGGTTCCAAACCCAGTTTGGAATAGTTAAATCATGTTAAATCCACATTCCTGAGCCAAACAAAAACAACACATTTTTTCCGCATTTTAAAGCCACTAAAAGCCATACCCTCTGGTAAACTAACATAGCTATGGAAAGATCCACCATTTTTAATGGGAAAATCCACTATTTCTATGGCCAATTTCAATAGCTATTTTGACATAACCAGAGGGTAAGAAAACCATGACAGAACGGTGCTCCAACCTCTCCCACCGTTGGGATCCGTCCGAGGCGCCATGACCACCGCGCCCTGGTTGGCGCCGCGCGGCGCCAACGGGTCGGTGCTGAGGATCCGCAGCTGCGACGCAGCGAAGGCGCGCTGCCGGTGACCTGAAAGGCCCGGAGAAAAACCTGGGAGATTTTTGGGAAAATCTTAGGACGACAACACCCTCTGGTTATTTAACATAGCTATGGAAAATCACCATTTGTAATAGGTAAATCAACTCTTTCTATGGCAATGTTCAATCAACCAATCAGTATCCATGTCTCAATTTCTAAGTTGGATATATCCCATAGGATCCATGGTGCTGGTATATATGCTAACATAAAGGGGGTATACTGATGGGATCCATGTTACCATATATAGCATACATGGATCCTATGGGCATGGATTTTGTGACGGGAAATTGATGGGAAATTGATGGAACATGTTTTTTCGGGGACTTTCTTTTTGTTGACCTTTTTTTGGAATTTGTGATGGGAAATTGATGGGAGTTGATGGGATGTTCAGCATTTTCTGGCATTCCGTAGGGATTATATACAGATAGACCCGTCAACAGGAACTTTAACATGAATAATTGGGGATTGTATAGTTGATGGGGCTAATGCATCTTACATATCATCTATCATTGACGAGGTTTGTATAGCAACTTACTACATCCCCTCAGATAAATACACGTTCAAATAACATGAAACTCATGAAACTAATAGTGTGGTGATGTCGGGGAATGATTGCCAAAAGTTGGATACTAGCCATAGCCATAGCGATAACCAAATATAACCAGTATATACCAGTATTAGTACGTGGTTATATAATAACCAACTAGCATTTCATTTCAGGATAGTAATTTTGCATATGTACATGGACAATAACAGCATGAACATAACAGTGTTATACGTTATTCGGAAGGTGGATGTAAGTGGTTAATAAACATCATGAGTTCCTCGTCACTTAGCTAATTTCTGGGTTCACAACTCACAACAATAATGGCCTCGGAAAGTTGCATCTTCCGCCATCCCAGTGTATCTAACACACTTCCCAAACCTGGCTTAAGCCCATCATACTTTATGATGTTCCCCTTTATCAGACTTTATCATCTTCCCCTTACAAGTTCATATAAATTCTCCATGTATGGGATGATCAACTCCGCATATTCCAACTTCGAAAACAAGAAAAACTGCAGTCAACGAACCGCCCGTGAGGTTTTTGAACTGAAAATCCACGACAGCCAATTTGGAAAACCTGCAGCACGACCCAGGGACCCAGGTCGAAGGCTGTTGGGAGAAGGATATCACAAAAAACCATGGGATATCTGTACAAGGGGGGTGGGCCCCCTAGATGGATAAGTTGGTCTATAACTCCAGATGCCAATAACTATGGTTTATGATACTTGTAGCTTATAACTCTAGTTAATGGGGACAAACCAAAAAACTGATAATTCATGGGGTTTCGAATGGTTTTAAAAACCCACTTGTAACTGGAAGACCCCACATCAAGTAGCTCGTCATTTCCCATTGCCTCAATTAGGACATGTCTGGTCTGAGTTGGTTCGTGGTTCAATATTCACCACTCAAAGATGGTGATTTCCCGAGCAACCAGGGCAGATTACGAATGCTACCCTCTGGTAATTTAACATAGCTATTGAAAATCACCATTTTTAATGGGTAAATCAGCTATACCTGGCAATTTTCAATAGCTATGTTAGTTTACCAGAGGGTACACTTGCCCATGTACACAATTTGTCTGATCAAAACGGCAAACAAATAACACCAAGTTTCCACATCACGGTGAGACCAGCTGCTGTGTTTACTCACCAAGTGTTTAGTCCCCAAACAAAAACGCTTCCCCCAAAAAAGGGGGTGAAATCTAGATCTTCCATGATCTTCCAACATCCTCTAAAACCAATCCTACAAAATTCACATCAAACATGCCAGTTTATGCAAAATGTCGCACAGAATCCTCCAAGAACCTCCTCAAAAAAACAAATCTTCCAAAAAAGTCTACAACAATTCTTGCAAACATGCAAACACATCATGAACAAAGTACTCTGAAAATACTCCACACATCCTACACTCATCCCTCCAATATCGCCCAGGGAACTGAATGGGCTCCGCTTCCAACATGGACATCTCTTGTCGACATGTGAAGCTAAAGGTGGCGCGGTAAACCAGGGAAGTGCCGAAGGGTTGCACCGGCAGGCCCTGGCGTGTCCCGGCCAACGTGGAAGGGCCGTGGCGAACTTCTTGGGGAGTTTACCATCTCCACATATCAATTTCAGAATCATGTTTTCCGATGTGTGCATATCAATAAATAGGGTACCCAGGGTACCTCTCAAAATATCATGGCCAACCCAATTCAATGGTTTTATTCATACACAAATCCCAATTTCTCTTGGTAAAACGACCATTTCTGGTGCCAAGAAACCCCACCACTTCGGTTGTTGGAACTGCCCTTTTGCTATGTCTGAAAACTAGACATATCGCTCTTACAATTACCATGCATACCATATGTACTTATATATATATAAGGAACTACTCGTACTTAGAATATGCCGAAATTCAATCCTGCCCCCTCCAAGGAAAAAAAAGGTACATAGAATATATTTTATTTTTAGAAGATTTTAGAAGATCCATTTTA
>Ga0126342_10006059_pt1 | contig 21333 bp, 17 predicted proteins | sample Cyp1metagenome_FD_92528 | JGI IMG/M metagenome (GOLD analysis project Ga0126342, IMG submission 92528) | Coral microbial communities from Lord Howe Island, Old Settlement Bay, Australia - Cyphastrea 1 metagenome | ecosystem: Host-associated > Invertebrates > Cnidaria > Coral ...
AAAGACAAATTCAAAAATAAGCGAGAGAGCCAACCCCGTGTTCACTTTTGGAAATCAGGAACCAAAATACAAAAAAAATACAAAACCAACCAGTTGTATTTTCCAAACCCTGCAGTTCTGATTGTGTATTTTTGGGTTGTATTTTTTTCGTATTTTTTTTGTATTTTTAAATATTGGTAGAAGACCCTTCTGTAGCCACCCCGGACAACTCAAATCTATATAATGAAGGATATCTGGGGATTAAAAAGGGAATTCTATACCACTCTATATATTCAAACCATGGTATATATAATGAAACATATGGAATGAATGAAGATAGAGCCAACAATGGCCTTCCTAAGAGTAGCTCACATGGATTCTTCAATCATCTTTAGACATGCTATTCCCCATGGATCGATGAAACCCCTTTCTGAAAGCCCGTAGGCATGATGCCCAAAGCCAATCAAATACCTATAGCCACAAAGCAACAACTCTGGCTTATTGAAACTGCTTAACTTGCCTCAAATAACAAGAGTGAACCAAAGCAATGAAGCTTCATTAATTGGGGTCCAATTCATTTCTGGCAGTTCACTGGGGATGTTTTATGTCCTTGGGTTTACCACATAACCCTACAAAAAAATAATCTGTTTAGCTGGTGTTTGTACAGTATATGTTCTCACCGATGGCAAAGAAAGTAATCCACTACCCTCTGGTAAATTACCATGGATTCAGAAACCCATGGACTTCAATAGGAACATGATCGTCTACATTTTCATGGTGGGTTCTCGATATCATGGTCAACGTATATGGTCACTATATATCATATAGTATATAGTTATATAGTTATCCATTCCTAATGGAAATCCTTATGATGGTTGTGTTAGATATCAAAATGGATTGATGGGTGTATAATCCAAGTTATGATATCCCATGAAGTCTCCATGTTTGATACACAAAAAAAACATGTGTTTCAAGTGCCTGGTCTCAATCCTCCTGCTTCCAACGACCCAAGCAGTTCTGGTGCCATCCACTGTGGGGAACCTGGGTGTGTAGGTTATAAGAGAATGGGGTCACGCAAAATGGCCATGTTGATGAAAAATGATGATAAACCGATAAACCAGTGGATTTAGAGGGTAATGTGGCTGTAGAGGGCCATGGATCTAGTTCACAGGGACTAAACAACTTCATAGGATGTATTTTCTGGCAACCGTTTAATACCATACATGTATATATAATTATATTTATATATATACTATATACCAAAAAACGGATGCTTGTATAGTACCAAAGGGAGAGTAAAAGTCTGTGTTCTCTTGGGTCTTATTGTTTCATGCATAGCCACATGTTGATAAACAAGGATGCCTTTCGGGGAGAAACATCTTTGGCTTATGGTAGACCCTTTGCCAGTTTATACAAAGTCTGGCTAATGGCGTACCTCAAAAATCAAATGGATAATTGGATAATCATCACCATCATCACCATCATCAAATGGAAGTTTAGAAGAAAAGTTGGTAATCATCAAATCATCACCATCATCAAAGGAAGTTTAGAGTTTAGAGATCTAAACGGATTTTCAGAAAGTGAAGAAAGTCAATCACCACCATCATCACAATCAGCCACATCACCATCCCAAATCACCACATCACAACATCACCACGGGACGGACCGCAGCAACGTGCAGCCATGTTAGTTAGCAAACTGAAAACACAGACGAACACAAACAAACGCAAGAAGATGTCAAGGGAATACTGAGATATGAACACAGAGAGGTCGTGAGGACAGCATGAAGAAGGATAGGTCAAGAGAAAGTCTGTTTTACGGAAAACCTGATCCAGAAGAGAGCAGGGAAGTGAAGAGAAGGGAAGTGAAGACCGTGGGGACATTCAAAAAAAACAAAAACAAGGGAAGTGAAGACACTAGAGAAGTGAAAAGAGTAGGGAAGTGAAGAGAGTAGGGAAGTGAAGAAAGTAGGGAAGTGAAGAGGGTGGGAAGTGAAGAGAGAGGAGAATGAAGAGAGCAGGGAAGGGAAGAGTGAAAAGAGCAGAGAAGTGCAGAGAATAGGAAAGTGAAGAGAAAAAAAGAATAGAGAAGTGAAAAGAGAAGGGACGTGAAAAGATTAGGGAAGTGAAAAGAATAGGGAAAGAAGTTTGTCAGGAGAGAAAACTGTGTCAGGTCTCGGGCTTCACAGCTGTCAACTGGAGGAGCTGTCAAGATTCGAAGATGACAAAGGCAAACCGGATCAAGAGAAAGCGGCATCATCAGAAATCTCCAAGAGATGACGGCGCAGTGAACGGCCGTGAGAGCCAGGCGGTCAGGCGTGATTCCTATAGGCTCTCCGGCTCTCCCTTCTCTTATCTTCTCTTCATAGGCTTCCCCCCCTCGAAACTTCCGTCATCCGGCTTGCCGGGGCTCTACTGGTAAGTTTGCTAAAAGACCGCTAGTGTATTTCAAAGATTTTGAGAGAAAGTCATGGTTTTCAATCAAGTCATCTAACATTCTCAAACTTGGAGAAATTACCATGCAATTCCTATACATGATATATCTTTCATATGTGTGTACACAGGATTGATGTAGTATGGTCAAAATGGGAATTGAAACCCCTACACAAAACAGAATGGGTATACAATTCAATGGCTGATATTGAAATGTCAAACAAAAAAGCCAAGGCCATTAATATGACTCTGGCTGTGATTGGGATAACAAAAGAAACTCATATGACTATTGTCAATTGTTGTCTCAGTACTTATCAAATATATAGTCCCACCACATGACGATGATCCCATACGAAATGACTAACTAGAGTCGCTAGAGCTATTGGGATAACTAGAGCTATTGCTGTGGCCATTGGATCTTTGGCCGGGTGGGATGTCCATGCCTCAGGTCTTTAGTAACTTTAGTAAGTGTGTCCCAAATCCCGAATCTGTCTGTATTTTGTGAACCGCCTAAGGAAAACCAATGTTCAAAGAGGCATGATCAAGTCTGACATGTAATTAATACAATTGTTTATCAGTTTTCATGATGAAAACATATATAACATATAAAACAAAACATAGTTCCGTAGTAAACAAATAACATGATTTTACATCCAGCCACCAGTGGTGCATAGCGAGGCCCAAGTCTGGCACTTTCCAAGAGGGTCGGCAAATACACCACAGATTCGGAATTGACATGGCGAAGCTTGGATACCCCTCTGTTTTTTTTTTTAATAGCCGAGGCAGTCCAAATCAAAACAACTAAAACCGGTTATTGTAAAAAACATATCCTCTTCAGGAAAAAAACTATATACATATATACATATATATATACATATATATAGTATTATATAGTAATCATAACACAGACATATATATATATATATACACTATTATTATATAGTAATGATAACCACCATAACAATAATACATGAATAACACAACAACATTGGGATCCCCTATCGGCTTTCTCCAAGATCGTGATTGGGATCCCCTACCTCCTGACATCTTCTGATGCGACTTTCGAAGAACGCTCATTCCAAAGTCCACCAGCACCGGAGTCAGACTGGCCGGCGATGGCTTTCCGGCGCGTCGGATAAAAAGATATAAAAAGCATGTTCGTTGAAGCCAAAACGATGGACAACAGCGATTTAAACGTGAAAAACTGGTTGGCCTCTGAAAAATGATGGAGTTCGTCAGTTGGGAATATTATTCCCAATATATGGAAAGTCATAAAATTCATGTTCCAAACCACCAATCAGTTCAATAACGTTAAAATAAATGTTGTATCCTTTTGGGGTTGGGGATGCTATAATTGAAAAACTTAAGACCTATCTCCTTTGGGGTGCGCTGGGCTTACTCCCCAGGAGAGGAATCATTCTACTCATCGACCAGGACCCGACTGGCAATGGTTTCTTCACCGGTAGAGAGGACTGGAAGAAGCTGAAACCATAGGAATTACAGGAAAACAGCTGCTTTTATTGCGCAGTTATAAGAGTACGGTCAGTATTAGTATGATACTATGAGGCATTGATCAAGAAGAATACCCCCAAAGAATTCAGTATAGTCACATTTACCTTTAGAACCTCTGCCCCCCAAAAAATGGGGACACGGGACACTTTGCATCCCAAATCTGACACCATCTATCCAAGCTATTTCCAGCAAAATCCGATACGCCATGACCAAAACGCCCTGGTCTCGATGAATCTTTAAGAAATATTCCACAAAAAAAAAAAGGTTAAGCACTGGTCATGCTTATTGATTGTCCAATCACATCATCATATAACATATATATATATAGCATTCATCATACTCTCATGATGGTTGAATCTCATTATAATTCCAATATATTCCGATTATCTGGCTGAATTACATATGACCATTTGCCAAAAATAATTGACATAAATTGTGTACTAGTTGTTGATAATTAGTGTGGACCTAGTTGTTTTCCTCTTCGTTATGAGGCGGCACACAACTAAATTCACCAATTCTGCAAGGCAGCGCTAGCAAACCCGCTAGGTTTGCGCTAGTTTTTTTTCACACCCATGTTCAAGGATATTTTGTTGTGTTCCTGTCTCTGCTTGTTATTTCAACATGAAAGAAAGTCAAAATGTAACACTTAGCTCCTTAAACCTAAGAATGTCTTAGTGAATTTCTGTGCTACTCAACAATTTTCCTATATTTTTGAGGTTGCGGCTCAACTTTGCGAATTTGTACGTAATTTTGCCCGCTAGAAACCCGCTAGCAATGCGCTAGCAAAAGTTTCAACCCAAGGCTTCGGTTGACCCGTGACCCAGTCGCCACCAGAGAACTTGTAGTTTATCCTGTCTGTTTGACAAAAGCAACAGTGACAGCAAAGGCAACGACCAGCTCTGCAGATATTCCAGTTCCACCTCTAACAACTAGCAGCGGCACCCACTTCTTATAGACGCGCGTTAGCATTTACTGCAGTTTTAGCTACGGCTTCAAACACGAAAGATAAAATGCAGGGCTTCAGACTATTTAGGTCAGTCATGGTTTTAAAGGCATAATAAGAAGCGGCACGCAAGGAATTACGATTTATCAACAAAACCAGGAAAAGACATTTTAGCAAACCGTCATATGCCAATTCACTGACCTGATAGCTGAAACTTGCGGCCAAAGGACTGGGGGGAATGATTCCCGGAATCCAAAAAACTCATCAGTCGACGGAAAACGATGTGAGGTCATTTTTCCATTCATGCAGAATCAAGTGGTTTATCTATGTTTACCCTCTGGTAAACTAACATAGCTATTGAAAATGGCCATTTATAGTGGATTTTCCCATTAAAAATGGTGATGTTCCATAGCTATGTTAGTTTACCAGAGGGTATCTCCCACACATCCCTTATGAATTATCAATAAAGAATTGTACTACCATTATGACTAGAATCCATGGTGCTGGTATATATGCTAACATAAAGGGGGTATATTGATGGGATCCATGTTACCATATATAGCACCATGGATCCTATGGGTAGTAGAAACAATGGGATCCCGGATCCATCATGCCCATTTTGTCTTTTTTTTAATCATTTTACCATCTGGTTATGACTAACGATTTGCCATGGAAAGATCCACCATGTTATTAATAGCTAAAGCCAGGTAAACCATCTATTTCTATGGGCCATCTATACCATGGCTATGTTAAATTACCAGAGGGTATATCATATTTACGGGCGGTATAAACAATCAATTTATATGGGTAGTTCATGACATTGGTATACTAGCGTTGCTAATCATCCAGAATGATAATCTCACTATACCATCTCATATCTGTCTTATTCCATTATTACTAATCATCCAGAATTATGGGTGGTATATCCCAGTATTATTGCGTTACTACATTTGACTATCCAAAATTACAAATTTCGCTAGGTACATTTAAACATGCCAGATACGGATGTTTGAATATACGAACTGGTATTTTAGACTTTAAATATACGGATTCTGAATATGACAACGGCCATTTGAATATACAAACAGAACTTGTATTTCATACTACCTCCGGGACCGCGTGGTCTGGCCCGCCTTCCAGATATTCAAATGCCGTTACCGTATTGTTATTACCATAACCATATCCATATCCTACGGTGGATGGGAGAAATCCTGCACCAGTTGATAAATGGTTTATCCCATTATTTATAGGCTTTCAACCATCCTTTTGGTGCAGGATTTCGCTGGCCCATCCATATCCTATCATAGCCAGCATCTTTTACCCTCTGATAAATTAACATAGACCCTGGCAGTCATCGGGGTTGGAAGACTAGTTTCCATTAAAAAATTGTGATTTTCAGGGTCCAACTGTTAATTTACCAGAGGGTAATGATCACTACATTCCCCACATTACCCACCTTCCAGATCTCAAGAGCACATTCTTCGGAGACAAATCCCCGTGAAGCATCGAGGGACCCTGGAGGTGATTGAAAAACGAAAAAAACATGTTGCCACTGGAAAACCATAGGAAAACCATAGGAAAACCATAGGAAAACCATAGGAAAATGGTGATTTAATGAGGCTTTATGGTGGTTGAATGGAATTGTTCATGGGATTTACCCGGCCTGGTAATGACTACAGTTTGCGAACTTGAAGCCATGGCCAGTCGAAATAGTGAGTTTTCCCATGAATAGCATGCTGGATGTTCCAGTTCGCAAACTGTGAGTTCGTTTACCAGGCCGGGTAACCAGCCATGACATGATCATGACATGGATTTGCATAAGGAACCACCAAAAAAATAAACATCTGGGTAAATTATAATATTTCACTAACCTGAATTAAGGCCCATTTGGGGTTGGTTTCCCTTATGAACTATGATTCCAGTGAGGTCGCAGTGAGGTCATTATAATTTACCCAGAAACATAAAATCCATATAGATTCTCCAAGCGGATCCAGTCGTAGTGGATTTCCCATGGAGAAAATCATAAAAATCCTCTTCAGATAATCCAAGATGAAATATTTTGGGTGAAAAATGGAGATGTGGTGGTGACACCATGGGATATAATATATATCATCTGGTTATTTAACATAGCCATGGAAAATCCCTTATAAATGGAGGTATTAATGGGAAAATCATCTATAAATGGGCCATTTTCCATGGCTATGTTAAATAACCAGAGGGTATATATATATATATAATCTGGTTTGTGGTTGACCTACCCCTCTGAAAAAAATGATGGAGTGAAAGTCAGTTGGGATGATGAAATTCCCAACTGAATGGAAAGTCATAATCCAGTCCATGGTTCCAGTCACCACCAGCAATAATAGGATGTTCAATGAATTTAACAATCTGGGAATGTTTCTGGATATCTTCTAGTCAGATTGGCTATCTCGGTTTCACATGATTCCACCATTGATTTACTGCCATGAGATTACAGCATTTTCAGACAACACTAGTGGTTTTATTTGTTGGAGAAACTGGTTCAAGGTGTGTGGGAAAAAGGAGTTTCTTTTACAATCTATATGGTATCTGATGGATCCATGGATGTGTATGGTATGGATGATGTAATAATGGAGAACTCCCATGTTACCATGTTCAAGAGAAAACAACCATTTTAATATCAAGATAGGTGTTCCTTGTTCAACATTTTGAGGTAGGGGTTGTTCAAAGGACGACACCGAAACTGCTGCAGAATTGAGGTCATTTCTCTAGATCAACCGATGCACCTTCATGGTGGAAAATCCTGATGATATATGAATCAGACCATTCTCAGATTACAAAATCCTCAGTGTGCTCTCAAACTATCGATTTCTCTGTCTAAATACGAATTGTTTTCAACATAACGTCTATAGAAAGGTCTAAAGAATCAGAGGCCTGGCCCACCGTCAGTTCCACTCCAAAGAGGATCCAATCACCCGCGCTGCGCGCCTGATCGTGCAAATATACCAGAGCTTGGCAGAGAATTTCCAAGATCTCGCGGCGTTTTCCTTCGGAAAGCCTGACCACTCTGGACCCAAATTCGGATGAAAAGTTCTTCAATGGATGGCTTCAAGCTGCCCTTCAAATAGGAATCTCTGGAATCGGAGAATGATCCAATTGGTGGGTTTTCCGCATTGAATTCTGTTCGTTTAAAGGACCCGGAGAGTAGCGAGGGGAATCTCAACTACTTCGGATCTGCCGTCGAGTCACTCCGGAGAATCTCGATGTAGAATTGCGTCCTAAGTTTGGCAACGAGTTTGCCCGGCGTGTTCAGTGTAATGGGGTCCCCCTTTGGCCCTGATGCCAAATCAAAATGGCTCTATTTATCATACATGTATCAGATATATATATATATATCAATAGATATAGATATAGATAATAGATATAGATAATAGATATAGAGAATAGATATATAGATAATAGATATAGAGAATAGATATAGAGAATAGATGTAGATAATAGATATAGATATAGGTATCAGTTCACATGTGATATATATATATATAATTATATATATACACATATGTTTCATGTATAAGTGTAAAACAATAGATCTATATATATATATATATATAATATATACATATGTCATATATTTTAAATATATATATATACCATGAAATAGGCCTGTTGCACCCAAAGTCCCATATACTGCATAAAATGGGGCCACAGAAAAAGTGTGGGTCACACCATTGCCCGGAATCCATGTTTTTTTTTGCTTAGGACATCCCACTGATAAGTGGTTTTGTTTCAGTTGAGCTACTAAAAACGAGTTTACTTCATTGATTCTTAGTGGGGAAACCTATGGAAACCTGGTTCATTGGTTCTTAGAACATCTTATAACTAGGTAAATCGTTTTAATGCATCATATTATACAAAATATTCCCATCATTAATGATGGTTTTATATATATATATATATCATATTCCCATAATATTATATACGAGATTCCCATCATATTCCCATCATATTCCCATCATATTCCCATCATATTCCCATGGATCTTCCCCCATAATTGTTTCATGAGATGGGAAAACCCTTGAACGAACTTCCGCTTCAAGGGTGGTCAAGGTGGTGCCGGCCAAGGCTCGAAAAGGCTCAAACCGGGTACAAACTCCTGAAATGGCCAGGATGCGGCCGATTGTGTACCCAAAATGGATTTGCAAAGCGACTGTACCTATGAATATTATATATATATATATATCATTATATATCGGTGTTTATTCATTTAGTTATATGTGCATGCATGCATGCATCTATATGCACTTATAAATTATTGCGTTTTTTTAAATACATATTATGTGTATATAATATATATATATATAAATTTATGGGCCACGGTCAATATTTCGCATATAGCTCCAAATCATCAATTTTTGAAGAGTGTACTATCTATCGTTTTTCAGGTTTGGGGAATATAGCAAATGTTATCGTTTTCTGAAGAGTGTATTATCGTTTTCCAAACCCCAGCGCATTTTCAAAAAAATAAAGATGTCTCGAATACTACTTTCCATTACGGTAAATCTTGGTTGCAGCTCAAATACATATTTGAGTACATTCATAGATTATAATGCATCTAACTATCACTTGGATTTCTGCACCATGAAGTTTTGACTCATCCCAAACAAAAATCCTGATTTTTTTTCACATGTTTCAGGATCTTCGGAGTGTAGCTGTCCTCAACAATCAAAACGATACTCCGCGATTCTTCAATACATGCGCCATAGAACGTGACGATGGACCTCAGCGCAAGGGCAGTTGGTGACACATGGCAAAAAAAACGATCCCTCTCATCTTGGGGATTGGGCGTTTTTGTAGCCTTACAAATTTGTCCGCATCTTTCTGTTCTTCCGTTGTTCCGTATTTGTTGCGGAAATCCAAATTGATGGAAATAGTTATACATCACAGTGATCCTTCAATGGAATATCATACATCACCAGTGTGGTTCATCCTCCAGTAAACTAACATAGTTGTGGAACATGGCCCACTTAGTTCGACGATTTGCGGTGTTTTGATTTTTGTTGTTTTTTCATGGCAAAACGTGAAAATAGATTGAAGTAACGTTCACATGGGGATTCAACATGCTTCCGGAAAAAAAAAAAGTGACGCCCCCAAGGATTGATGGTAATAAACCCTTGTAACCGTGTTTGTTGGTGGTTCATTAGCCTTTAATCAGTAGTTAATAAACAAACATTAAACCCTCAATACGCCCTGACATTGTTGGAGGGTCATGTTCCCATTATTTCAAATTATGTTCCGATTACATCCCTCAGGATTGATGGTTAGTAAACCCTTGGACATGTGGTCCTGGTTGCTGGTGGTTAATAAACCATTCGTAAACCCAAACATTGTTGGGGAGTTATATCCCATTCATCTCCCAATTATTTTCACTATTCACTTATTCACCATATCTCTCCATTACATACCATATTTTCCCATTATATCCCATGAAATATCCCACCTGGAAGCCGTGATTTTTTAGCCGGTGAACGGTTAAATCCTCACGATTTTGGGGGCTCTGTAGCAGCTGGGCCGCGGATGTCGCAAGCGCCGCAGGACACGCAGTTCTTTACCTCCGGCGAAGCCGAGCTGAAGTGATTTGGTTTTAGGGCATGAGACAAGTTTATCAAAGGAAGTTTGGTTATAGAAAACTTCCGAACTACGGACGATGGTCATGGATAACATTCATACATTCATACCATCATGTCCACCACATCATCAGTCAACCACTCATCATCAAGTAGTTGGGAAGTGTAACAGTTCGGAAGCATGTGAATTCACGGCTGAAAACACTCTCGGACGCAAAACCCTGTGGTTTTGGAGTACTGTGGCTTGGCTCCTGGGATCGCCGAAGTGGGGTCTTCGGGTTCGCTCCTCGATCTGGGAAAGTGCTCCACAAAAAGTGCACGGGACAGAAGCAAGAGATCGATATGAGATCGATTTGCACTTCAACATGTTAAAGAAACTGAGGCGTCGGAGCACTTTGGGAAGATGGAGTGAGTTGGCAAAAAGTGCACGCTACGACTTCAGAAAAAAGAAAAGTAAAAGCACAAGCACAGAATCGTCCCCAGTGTCCGCGCTGCGCGAACGTTGGTCGATTTGGTGTGACGCTCCTGCTATGCAGGTTTGCAACCGGCTGTGACAAAACGTATTGACACGGCTGCGCGCAGCAAAGCAAGAGTGATGCTGCGACGCTCCTGGCAAGCGGGATTGCAGCTGGAGGGTGCTAAACGCATTGTAACAGCTGCGCAAAAGGTAGTTAGTATTTCTTGACCATAGTGCTACTCTTGTGCTATGCGGGATTGCAGCTGGAGACTGCTAAACGCAATGTAACAGCGCAAAGAAAGAGAATGATTGGGTAGCAGAAGCTATACCAAAGAGCTAGCTGGGAGTCAGCTCAGAGCAGAAGTAGAACAAATAAGTGGCTGCTCAGAGAAAAAGTAGCTGAGAGAAGAGGTGCCTCAGCGAAGGGGTCGCTCAGTGAAGAAATATAGCTCAACAAAGAAAAGCAGCCCGCCCGTCCATCCATTCATCCATCCATCCATCCATCCATTCATTGGTCCATTCAGTCAATGATTCATTGATTCATGAAGTCACTAGTTCATTGGTTCATTGATTCGTTGAATCACTGAATCAGCGACTCATTGATTCATTGATTCACTGGTTCATCGACTCACTCATTCATTCAGTCATTGATTCAATGACTCATCGCCTCATTGGTTCACTGGCGCATTGATTCATTGATTCATCTACTCACTACTTCATGCCTTCATTCATTTATTTCATTCATTCGTTCATTCACTCCATTCCATTTCATTTCCTTTCCTTTCCTTTCATTCATTCAATCATTAGTTCACTGATTCATTGATTCATTGACTCACTACATCATTCATGCACTGATTTATCGATTCATTGGTTCATTCGCTCAGTTGGCATCCCAACCACCATTTGCTCGTTTGTTGACGCGCCTCACAACTTGAACCGTTCATGGCTTCTGCATCTCAAAAACGTTCCTATAGGCCATTGATTTCTTATACTTATCTCCTATGTTCGAAACTTCCGCCCCGGCGCGTGCCGGGCATTATCTGGCAATGAGAACGGGGAAAAAAGAGAAGACTATCGGACTATAATGGTTTACAAGGGAAAAAAGGCATAGCTATGGGATTAATGACTTCATAATGGTGATATAATGGAAAAGCTTTCTACAGTATCACTGCGAATATGTTGGGAACATCGAACAATTGGGGTATACCCTCGGGTATACCCATGGGAATTTTATGGATTTCCCCCCATAGGTTGGGATGATTCTTCGAAGCCGTCATCCTACAGACCTCCTTTCAAATCATCCTGGTCCTGCAGGAAATGGAAGATGGACAAATGTGGCTGAAACCAACCAAGCCACATATTCTCATTCTCCTGTGAGCCACAAGACTGTTCATTTTCGTCCCTCAATCCCCTTGTACCAAAAATAAAACAAGCGTAGCTCCCCAAAAATTATATATTCTGTTTTGATTGTAGCCTCATCTCAGAGGTAGTCCAGGCATTTGTTGGGGCTGATGGCTTGGAATGACAGAATTTCCTTCATGGGATAACCATGTAAGCATTGACCACCCAAGCAGTTTCCACTGCCCATCGCTGGAAACCTACCCTTGCATTCCCAGCGGCCGCAAAAGTCCAATACCTCTGCAGTCCTTAGCAAACATCATGGTGAACCAAGCCCGAGCCGACCTAAGCCCCATCAATTTTTAAGTTGGGTGGTGGAAGACACCGTGAGAACATAAGTGTCACTGTGGTAAAGAGGACAGGATCATGTATGATGATATATACGGTAACTACATCTAAATATACGGATTTTCAAACATACGAATACGAACTGGTATCTTCGACTACCTCCAGGAAGGCTTCCTTGGCCGGCCCAGCCATTTAAACATACGGAATCCAAAATATTTAAATACATTTAAATAAATATACGGATGGAACTGGTGTTTCATACTACCTCCGGGGCCTTGTGGTCTGGCCCGCCCTCTCATATCTAAATGTCACTACTGTATATTATATATATATACCCTGGCAGTCCAATGTTGATGTTTATCTACGCATTTGATCAATGTCAAACTTTACCTACGCATTTGTGTAATGTCGATGTGTACTCATCAATATTTCGTACTGCTGCCGAATCGTGATCTTGGACATGTTTCATCGATTAAACTCATACGATATCACTTTGAATCACTTTTGCCGCATATTTCCCACAGGCTTTCATCTTGTTTTTCACTCAACGGTGCGTTTGCTTGCGTTTGTTTGCAAGCGTTGTGCCCTATTTTTCCCATCAAACTCAATCTTGGAAACGACACCATGGAGGTGACGGAACAAAGGCCTGGAATTTGGAAAGGCATCTGGACCACCAGACTTCACGGGTAAGCGCGGCATTTCACGAGTTTGCACACCGCATGTCACGCAGACTTCACGGGTACTACACGCATCTTGGGTTTGTTTGGTCCTTCGGTGGCAACGCTAAGGATTTCCAATTTCTTTGAGTATTAAATCATATTAATTCGATCTGTAGTGCAATGAACAGATGACATCAGCTTCTGGGAGTGGCAAGTTTCCAAGAACATTTAAGGTCCCATGTTTTGTCTCTAAACTCTCACATAAAGGATGCAGGAGACTTGCAAATAGGTAATTGATTTGTTTCCGTCCGGAAATTCAATACGTGTGGGCTCCAAATCAGTTCCAAGGGCCCCTAACATTGGGAAATCAGAATGATGAATGTACATATATATATATATGATGATGATTTGGCACTTCAATATCCATTGATTTCTTCACAGGGGTTAAACATCAATATTGATAATGTTGCTGTTTAACCAACCAAAACATCAACATTGTCTGCGTAGGAGGTAAACTTCAACATTGACGCACAGGGTAAATATAACTATGATATATATGTATATACATATAATTGTGTATATAATTTTATATACATGATTAAATTATATATATATACACATCATTATATATATAACTATGTATATAACTATGGTATTGTATGGTAATGCTGGGTAATCATGGAAGATATGGGATGGTTTGGTGTGCTATAAGCACAATACATTCATCCCAGCGTGGTTTCCACTGAGAAACGCTAAGATAGGCGGTGTTTCATACTTTGATCAATTCATGTTCTTTTCACTTTAGAAGGTCACCAATCGCAAATGGTTCCACACAAATGGTTGTAACTCATTTGTGTATAGTTAAACCATAAATTCAAAATCTATTATGTGAATCTATGTAGATACATAAAGGAAAAAAGCGTGCTCATATTATCTAGTTGCTAATTTGGATGCAAATTCAAGTATTCCCCATTCAAAACTGGAGGACTGACACAATTTTGGGGTTTACACTATAACTCATAATATGATAACTTTCCGAGATTCCCCAATTGAACCAACATGTTCTGCTGTTCAAAGAGAACCGGATCGTTGAAGTTCAGGCCCTGAACTTATACCCTCTGTCATTCCATGATATGGGTTGGTCAACCGGGATTCCCAATTTATGGATTATGTAGATCCTCAATATATATATATATATACATAGTATACATATATATATAAGATATATATATATATATATAATATACATACATATATATATTATAACTATATATACATAAATATGTGTATATATATATACATATGTAATAGTAGTATAACGCCCGAAATAATCCTCGGCCAACAGAGCTTATCAACACTGCTGATTTGAAGTTTCATAAAATTGTGAATGTGCATCTCCTGACTTCTCCACTGACGGTTCCATGATTTCCCAGTCCATTTATGTGATATGTGACACACAAAAACCATCCCCACCGACAGTAAGAATCATTATCTCAAGACACAAGCCATGTTTCCTTCTGAAATTATAAAAGGACCTTCAAGAAACATCAACAGAATCAACAAATCTTAGGAACTCCAAAGAATTGCACGAGACTTCGAAGCTCCCTGCCACGTCACGTGTTCAATTGATCTCCCAATGGAAGCTTCACGGCCACTTTGGAACCTCCGACCGCGACCAACGATCAGCCTAGGACTGAAGATCCTAACGGGCTTTGATAGATCGATTCCTCACATATCAATAACTTAGAGAGTTTAGAACTTGCAATAGATACCAATACATCGATCATACAATCTATGTATATCTATGTATATCTGGTTTGTGGTACACCTACCCCTCTGAAAAATATGAAAGTCAAATGGGATTATAATTGTTCCCAATATATGGAAAAATAAAAGTCATGTTCCAAACCACCAACCAGTGGGATCATCCTCCGAGTTCGTGGTTGAAAACCGCCTGGCTTCCCCGCCTGCATAATGGCCCTGGAGAACGAGCGCAAAGCCTCCTTTGCCTGGGACCAAGCCTTGTTTTGATGGGGAAACTATGGGACAAATGAGGAGTTTTAAACATGTTTTTGGTGGGATTTTGAAGGTTTTCCCATGTTTAAAGCATGATGTTCATAGAAACCCCACCTAAATTTTTGAACCATGGGATTTTGAAGGTGTTCTCATGACTTTCATAGAAATCTAACTAACACAGGCCCTGAACGCTTTGAACACTGCTCAGCACGAAAAGAAAGTATGGTTTTCCAACTCCGAGCTCATGGGTGGAGGCTCTATCCTAGTTGAGGTGATGGTATTTCCCCACAGATTCAGAGAATGTTGTCCTGGTCCTAATTCCAAGCATCATAATTCTACTACATAGTATATATGTAATGGGTGATGGTGGGTGTGTCTAAAATAACACACATGAAACCATGGACAATATGTAAGGAACATGAAGAATCATGAAGATAGAAAACCCGTTGATTATGGATTAAAACATTGGTGTACTAGTGTACTGTCAGGGCTTGCTGTGAAATCGCATTTTTGCCACACAAATACTTAAACTAAACAGAATATATCATCAGATCATGAATAATACAGTACACGTTATGGATTATCTTTTGCCTGACATCTTGACCTACCGACGCAAGCAGAGGTGGATACTGCTGCCGAAAGCCATCCACTAGACTGGATAGACTGGTACCAAGTGACAAGTGACGCATACATTGAACACATCGAAGTATTCTCAATCGCCATTGAAATGTTGATCAAATGTTCATTGATCTTCATTGATATTGATCAAATCAAATCCTCATTTGTTCAGTGCTTAAATCACTGAAATCCCCACTTTTCATGGTTAAATCAGACCTTTTTTGTTGGGAAATTCGCATGAAAAATTCAGGTCCGGTCCCATCCGATCCTAACAACGTGGACTCAAAGGTAATGTCGGCCCAGTCCTGGACGTGTCGGCCCAGACAAGGGGATGTCATGATTTTTATGGATGGATATGTAGCTACATGCATACATGTATATGTATTTTGTTCATACTTATATTGTAAATGCAGTTTTTCGTAGTTATATTGTAAATGCAAATGATATTATACATATCATTTTCCCACCTGCCAGGTGACGAGGTGAGGGTCACTATATAGATTTTAACAAAGGTACAACTCCTTCTCCTAGTTCTCTTCTTCCTTCTCATCTCCTCCTCTGCCAACTCGTCATGACTGTGGGCATCAATGGATCCGAGCCATATCGCGAGCTCCGGATACAGCTGGGCACGCAAGGACCCAAACACTATGGCAAGCGCCGGATGCAGTCAAGCACGCCTAGACCTGAACCCACGCCTGGACACGATAGAATGCCTGTCAGAATGCCAGAATATATGTGAAACAGAATGTCAGAATAGATGCCAGATAGAACGTCAGAAAAAAATGTCAGATAAAATCATGTCAGAGTATATACCAGAAAGAATGTCAGATAGATGTCGGAATATTTATGCCATATATACTACAAGATGATATGTCAGAAACTATGTCAGAATAGTGTGTCAGGGAGGGGATCACTCGAAGTAAGGTAATTCATAGTTATATTGTATGTGTATATGTGTATGTATGTATATGTATATACACATACTTGTTCATATATATATATATATATATGCATGATGCCACCAACCAGTCATCTTTAAGATCCGATTGGATGTTGGTGGTTGGGAAGTACTTTGAGGTGGGTCATGATCCTCTTGACGAAAGACTGACCTGCTGGAGTGGTAAACTGAACCGGCATACTTTGCATTCCTATTAAGTCCTACTGACTTTTTACCAGTTCCATTGCTCAATCGAGGGTCTTTACACAAATGCATGTATGCATTTACATATTCGTGTATATATATATATATATACATAGTATGAACGTCTATGTATATACATATACATATACACCCTATAGTTTCTGTATATATTTTATTAAATGGTTCGATGAATTGTGTGTAGTTTTAATATATCTTACGCGCATGACATTACATTACATTACCTTGCATTGCATTACATTATATTACACTACACCACACCACACCACACCACATTACATTACATTACATTACATTACATTACATTACATTACATTACTTGCATTGCACTACATTGCGTTGTATTGCATAACATTACATTTTATTATATTCATGTATATTCATAATATACGGGTTCTTGAAACAATATGTATACCTTAAACATAAATTTCATGGGGACACTTGTGATAAGCCGGGTCAAATTTGTAGGTACCCCATTTTCAGACAGAACCATTACCTCCCATCATCACTAAATTGAGGCCCCCAGACGATACGTTTGTTCGTGTATGTTACCCCCATCTAACTAGTTCGATATATCATGATCATTCATGATCTATTCCCCATTTTCTACCAAACAGCTATTGTGGTGAATTACAGTAATCCAACAAACAGCTATCTTGGTGAATCACTAGGTGGATCCTCCCCCGAATCGGAAGTGACTAGGAACCATAGTTATTTCACCATCTATAAATGGGAGGACCATAACCCATTTACAGATGGGAACCATAATTCAAATATCGGTGGATCAATGGGATTTCGGCTAGCCATTCATAAATGGAATCACCCCATTTTTATGGGTATAAACCATTGTCATGGATGGTTCACCACGGTCCGGTGGGGTGGTCCCCCTGCGATCCAAAAGTCTATGAGCCACTTCTCTTCCGCCGCCATGGCTTTCATGGCTTTCAGTTGCATCGCCACCGGCGCCGCATCACCTGTGACGCATCAGCGAAGGGTGAGGGTTTCCCCAGAGATGTCCTATCAAAAAAAAAAATCGGAGCTGCGGAAAAAAAATCTTTAGAGACCATTTTTAATCGCCCATAAATCGACCATCAAGTTAATCTAAGTTAATCTAAGTTAATCTAAGTTAGACCATCAATCGACCATAAATCGACGTAAAAATCGCCTTTTCTACGCGACGGATTCCATGGGATGACCCATTGATGACCCGGATGGGGATTTCGACCAAGAGCCACCGATTAAACCAGTCATCTACGAACAGTTCGATAAATATATGGTTAATATGTGGTTAATATGTGGTTAATATACTCTTAATAATGGTTAATGATGATGGTTATTATATGGTTAATCATGGGAAATAATAATCTGGTTGGTGGTTTTTCCCTACCCCTCTGAAAAATGATGGAGTGAAAGTCAGTTGGGATGATGAAATCCCCAATATGATGGGAAAAAATGTTCCAAATGTTCCAAACCACCAACCAGCCTAAAAAAGTTTGACACTCAACCAATTCAGCACAAAAACTGTATTTAAGTCTATCATAGTCTACCGGGGTTGTTGCCGCCACACAAAATGGGGCACTCCAAAATTGCCCATCACTTCAAACTTTTGCCTTCACACTCAATTATCACAGTGTTGGTGAAATATTCAATATGTTCCCAGTATATCCCATTCTTTTCTATTATTCAAATATCCATATTTTTGGAGTGTCTTTTCCCCTCTACCCCCAATGATCCCCGCTGACCCATCAGCCCCGATGTCGAGTGGCGGGTTTTCGGGGTAAACACGATGCCTCGAGACGGGGCAAAATGAGGAAATGATCCCTGAGATACCTGTCCTTGAGACGACTCAGTTTGCAGTGGGATGCGATAACACAAAAGTAACATGAAAACATCTATCTTATATATATATATGTGTGTGTTATATATATTAAAACATATTTATATGCAACAAGCATTCACCAGGGTGTAACAACAAAAAACTTCCAGAAATGCGGCCAAAAATCTCTGGCTAGTCCATAAATCTTGCCAAACGATCTGATAATGAGGGAATCTCCTTTTTGGGCCGCCCAAACATTGGATGTTTGCCCCAGAAACTGGATGACAGTACTAAAAATTACCAGCCAAATTCTTCGACATGTGTATATCTATGGATATATATATAGTTATATATATATGCACATAAGTAGATTACATATTGATTTATATCATATCATATGTATATGTGTAATACATAGCCCTGTGTCAAAAAAATAATCAAGTACAAATGACCCACTTTTATTGACCGCAATCAGATGGCAAATACGTCTGAAGGAACGCAGGGCATCTAGTTACGGAGGAAAATGGCGAAAACTCCAATAGGAGATTGCTCTTCCAAACGCAATAAAACTATGTCAAAATTAGGTGTATATGGAATGAATCTACAATACTTCGAGTTTTGATCCTCACACTTTGTTCACTATGTCACTTGATTTACCCAGAACCAACATGAGCCAATAAAAAGGCTTACTCTTCTCAGGACAGGCTATACAGAATATATTGAAAGAATGGTCCCACCAAACATACCTGGTTGGTGATTTCAACCCCTCTGAAAAATATGAAAGTCAGTTGGGATCATGAAATTCCCAATATATGGAAAGTCATAATCCATTCCATGGTACCAGTCACCACCAACCAGATACATTTCACAAAGCAACACTGACGGGGAATCGAGAGGAAACCTGCCGGTGAAAACGTCATGGTGTTGACATGTCTCTACTTTGCTACAGTATATAGATATAGCATTGTCAACTATAGGAATTTCCTGAAATCAACATCTTGAAAAAACCAACATTTTTTTCGTCAACAGAAAAAAATCCTCCGGTAATCAAACATGCCAATGGAAAACCCTCCATTTAAAGTCTCCCTTGGGGGATTTCCGGTTGCCATGTTTGCCGTTTATCATTGTGGGCCATGAAGTTGAACCATATACTGCAGCTAATGAACACTGTATGTATATATATATATATACACCAAAATATATGGTGTATATTATATATATATATATATATTATTTTATAATAGATATGTGTATATATCTATAGATTGTACCTTGAGGGCACTCACGGATTTCACCAACACAATAATGTGTGTTGTCCGTTTGATCAAGGACGGCTGTCCCATCCATTCTTGTTTAGATCAGGCACTGCTTAAGGGTCGACTCAAGCCGCTGGTCACCTGATACAAAGAACAGAGCGCTCAAAACGGAGGGAATGAACGTTTCAATCAGTGAAACACCCCAACAAAAATAGATTCAAGGTGCTGTTTTTTTTTGGAAATCATGTTGTTTACCCAGAACGTCGAGTTTTCCTGAAGCCTTTTCCAATTCTAAGAACTGATAAGACGATGAACATCGAGAAACATGCGGTCCTCTTCAGCCCTGCCAGTAAAATCTTGGCTCAACAAAAGATCCCATCCCCCGTTTCATAGAAGAAACACCCCCCAAAAAAAACATGATTTAGTAGGACCTCCTCTGATTTCACCATAGATGCCATATCTGTACCTGGACCCTCCAAAAATATGCCTACTTGGACGGTCTAGGGTGCTGACATATACTAACATAGCCATGGAAAATCACATTTATTTTATCATCTTGGGCCATGGCTTCCATAGCTATGTAACAAATTTCCGGAGGGTATAACCAGGGTATATGTGCAATTTCATGGTCCTATGTGAATATATGCAGAGATCGGTTGGATAGCCAATCTGGCAATGTTCATGGGTTTTTAATGCGGCTTAAACAAAAAGGTGGGGCCAGTTACAAATTGATATCAACCCCATCAACCTTAGATGTGGGTTTGACTGAAAATGGCTTATTAGTCAAAAAAATAACCATTTTCATGAAAAAAAACATTATCATGAAAAAAACACATTATCATTGTTATTAGTATTAACCCACCCACCCAAATTAATCATTCTCATCAAAAAAAGGATCAGTATCGGCAGTTTGAAACCCATCTACCGCCAACCCTACAGGTAAGGCCCCCCGGTTGCAATTTCGAGGAATCAACCCCATGAACTATATATATAGTTAAATATATATATATAGTTAAATATATATATATATATCATTTTTAGTATTTTATATATATGTAGGCATACATATAATATATATATAATAGTTATATATATATATAGTCATATATATATAGTAATATATATATAGTCATATATATATATAGTTTGGTAAATCAATAATAAATAAATAAATAAATAATAATTAAATAAATA
>Ga0126342_10006060_pt1 | contig 21330 bp, 20 predicted proteins | sample Cyp1metagenome_FD_92528 | JGI IMG/M metagenome (GOLD analysis project Ga0126342, IMG submission 92528) | Coral microbial communities from Lord Howe Island, Old Settlement Bay, Australia - Cyphastrea 1 metagenome | ecosystem: Host-associated > Invertebrates > Cnidaria > Coral ...
CTAATTGATATTCGAATTGGGAACTCGTGGGTCCAAGATTGGGAAGCATTGGTTCCAACGTTTGGGAACCAGCAGTTCCGGTTTTGCCGCAGCCAATTCGCACGGCATATGCATGGCAAATAAGAAAGCGTTTCTGAAACCTTTTCTATCTGGGGTCTATGCCGGTGTAATCGATGTTTTTATAGATCTTTTGGGCTTTTGGGGGGAAGACTTGGTTTGAACAGTTTGGGCTCTGGAAACAGAAAATCGATGAAGTATACTAGGACGAAAGAAAAACAAGAGAAGGATACCCTCTGGTTATGTCAAAGTAGCTATTGAAAAGGGCCATTTATAGTGGACTTTCCCATTAAAAATGCTGATTTTCCATAGTTATGTTAGTTTACCAGAGGGTAGCGGAACAGGAGAACATGATTCGGGGGCGAAAAAAAACAAGAATATTGGTGATAGAAGCAACAGAAATTGAGAAATAACATCTATCCGGATGGGAGTTGCGTCCTTCATGTTTTGCCAATCGCAAGTGGATACAATTGGTATGAATACACTAGGCCCGAGTTGCCACTCTTGACTTGAACAAGCAAGCAGCACATACTGTACCAAATAACACCACCACTTCAATGGGCATAACATGATAAAACTGGTAACACCAGTATGTAATATCCAATACATTCACCCATCTCCCAATAAATGCCATTTAAATCCCGTTTAAATCCCCATTAAATCCAATTAAATCCACCTAAATTCCCCGTGAAATCCCATTAAATCCCTATTTGTTGATGGTTAATTTTTCATATCTCTCTGGCCCATGGCCCATGGCCGTCCCCGCTATTCCTCTGTCATCAGCTCAGGGTCCAAGGCTGGAACACTACTGGGGATGGCCGTGTCCTCGAGGTGCTGTCTTTTCATGGAAGCCAAACTCATCCAAACATGGTAAATCATAGTGGGAAAATTAGGGGAATATAGTGGAAAATCAGGAAAATCAGCTATAAATGATGGGACTCATAATATACCAAACATGGAAAAATAGTGATTTACCCTCTGGTTATGACTAACAGTTCGCCATGGTATATATAGATGGCCCATAGAAATAGATGGTTTACCGAACTAAAAAATGTTGATTTTCCATGGCTATGTTAAATAACCAGAGGGTAACAACTTTCTATAAATGATTATCATTACATATCACTCCCATTTTCTATAGATGAGTAGGTATCTCCATCATTCTTGGCATGTGTTTAATCATAAATCACTAAAATCAGGCTATATTATGGATAGTTCCCCAATATAGACCAGTATTCCAGGGAGAACTGTGAGGTCGTGATAATTTACCCACAACTCATCCAGTGATGATAATTGACAGGAAGTTCACTGATTTTTTGGGGTCTGGCATTGTTTTAAAGGTAAGAAACCACCAACGCATGGGATCTTCAATGCTATCAAACTTTCAATGGCTTAGTTTTGCGGGGAACGTCTATACAGGAACCATTTTGCCAATCAAATATGGTGGCAAACTACAGGATATAAAAAACATGTTCAACCAATTCTTGGCAAAAATGCAACATGGATTACCAATTTCAGCTCCTCTCCGCCGTTTTTGCACCAAACCTGCTACATTCCCATGAAATCTTAACGCTTAAGTCCCATTCATATCTGGCTATGGGTCAAAACCCTGGTACCTAGTGCACCCCAAACTAGCTGGTTTTCTTGGTGTTCATCTCACCAAAATTGATAGATTCATAGGTTTTGACCGTACCCTCCATCTCAATCAATCAAATCCCAATCCCATGAAATCCCAGCAAAAATCTTGAGGATTTTTCATCCCATAGAATCAATCTCCAAGCATCCGGTGTCTCCGGTGTAGGTGTACCAACTGCCTCCTCCAACATCTCCATCCAATTCTGCCGCGCCGTGGCACCGCGCGCAGCAACGTGGCGCCAGCGTGGCGAAGAGGGTGCCACGAAGACATGACGACAGGCGGCGAGGGCCAGAGCCAAGGCCAGGGCTATGCGGTTGCGGCTGCGACCAGGCGCCATGGCGAGGGGAGTTGTGAAGCGAAAATTGTGGAACTTCAGACCATTGTTATCCATTTTTCTGTTTTTTTTGGGGTTCCCTGCAAGTCATGCTCAACAATATCATGCTGCAAATGTTTTTTCTGACTCTTCTAGACGTTTTTTGTCCCACATGAGTAAGGCTGAAGACTTGGTCATCCATGTTGGAAGGTCATCTTTGAAACAAAGGTGGCATCCCGTGATTTTGGCATCTGTAACATGCTTCGTACTCTTATACAGATGGGCCTGGGCAGTAGCATGTAGTAGCTGATTTTTCTGGTGAATTCTGGTGACCTTGACGAATTTTTTTCCATAGCTCCAATATGCTCCAATGGCTGCTGAAATACGTGAAATATCATGAAATATCTATCTCTTGATGTCCTTGACCCATATTTCAAACTTTTTCCGTGGTGAATTAATTCCCAGAAGCGAATGACATCTGGGTATGGTGAGCAACAAGAGCAACAAGAGTGGCAATGTCAACTTATCATCTTGAGTCTTCCCCTATCCAATTGCTTTCAGATCCACACTGGCAAAACCACATGTTGTTTGTGTCTTTTTCCCGGGTTTTGTCGCCGTGTCTTGAACCGGTTTCTTGTTGCGTTGATTGAACAAAATCGAGGCAAAGCACTGGATGTTTACTCCATTTGACGATGATCTCAATTGTTTTTGCTTCATGTCCACCATATAAATTCCCATTTCCCATATTTTGGTGGCAAAGTGTCCACATCTTTCCACCCAACACCAACCCAACAGCGAAAAACAGCACGGCCTGGCAGCAGTTTCAAGGCGCGTTGCAACAACTTCTGCGCCTCGCGGTAGAAGGGCGAGGCCTGGCCAATTCTGGTGGCTTCCGGTCGCCAGATGTCGCTACCGTGCCATCCATAAATCTCAATAGGCCCGTGTGTTTTTTTAAAAGGGGATTTGAGCAACCATACATAGATGTTTAGTTTAATTAGTGATTTGACAAGATTGCTTTTCCAGACTTTTTGGGTCAAAATGGGATATATCCAACCAACGCGGAGGTTTCACCATCAAACCTGGGTGTTTTTCATGGTGTTTTTGAAACACGGTGATTTCACTAATTAGATCTGGAATTTGGGTATGAACATGGAGGATTTTTGTGCGCAGTGCTCAGTTTTCCTCATGAAATACAACGGTTGGTTCAGAAGGAAATTACCAATTTTTGGATTGTGATAATTCCCAATATATAAAGGGTAGTGTAACACCATGCAATCATCCAATAGGGTGTTGAACATGTTGAACGTTGCTCTTTAACAAATGAATGCAACCACTATTGTCAACAGGGGCATGTTGAAAATGGATAACAGGGGCAGTTTTCCCTGATTTTTTGAAATTGAACATCCGAAAATGGTTGATATTTTCTGGTGATGTTAGATTCCAAAGGGTAAGTGATGAGTTTTGGGGATTCATGCGCCACCACACCTCAATACCAAGAGGGTTTGAATACATCAATAAATAGTAATAAAATTAATAAAATGTAATAAATCATTAATCACAATCATACTGAGCTTTTTGTTCTTCAAAACGCCTATCAAAATCCTTTGGGCCCAGCACCACAGATGGCAAGAACCACACAGGCGCTTGGTGGATCCTTCTAGGCCATATGGCTGTGTCTGAAAATGGAGCATACAAAGTGGTGCCCCAGTTCGTTAGCTAAGTTGGTGCCAGTAAGTCCAATGTCACTATGGTTTATGGTAGATATAACTATAGTATTCATGGGGTTTATAAACCAACTTACAACTGGGGGGCACCATCCTGCAAAAATGGCAATTTTGATAGGGAACATGATGATAAACGGTCAAATTTAAGGGGCCTATGTTCAGACAATTTAGAAAACAAAATGTGAAAGCAGTGAAACATGGGAAACCCTTCATCCTGGAGACTTCGAAAGGTTTGAACCAAAGCGGACTTCTCCGTCTCCAAACTAGCCCCCTTCTGACCTCAGTCCAACCGGAGGAACGATACGTGGCATTCTTGTAGATTACCTTGCGGGACGGTGATCTTGGTCAAAGCCCTGGATTTTGCAGGGTTTTCACATCAAAATAGCTGGATCAATCAGGCTGAATTCAAGTCATTCACCAACCTGACAGCTTTGCTCTTCACAAATCAACCGCTGATTTGCTCTCCAAAAAAACGACAAACCAATTCATCCTCGGCTTCTCTGATAAGTCTTTAAATTTTAAACATATGTTTAAAAAAGGTGCTATGAACCTGAGACAAACCTTCATGAATCTTCAACTTTTCTCATCTCAATTCTTGTGCCATGCTCTCCCGGATCCCTTTTATCCCTCACGGCTGGCCCTTGATCACCAAGGGAATCTGATCAAACTCCGACCATGGGAGAAAACTCAAAATTTCAATGGATATTTCATGGCCCCGACACAAATTCTCAGTTGACATCCATAGATCCCCATCAAGTCAGCATCAACTGTGCAGTTTTTGCTGAACTTTCATGGATCCCAATCTCCTGAACATATCCTGAAAATCCATTGGGATCCTGAACAAAAACCCACCAGATATCCTGAATTTTCATGGATCCCAATCTCCTGTCGGATGGATAAAACGTGAAAAAAACGTCCACCGTCGTCGGATCCCAGTTGCACTGGCCAAATTGTTGGCCGTGCGTGGGTCGAAGTGAGGCATCACCTCGATTTGGCGGGTTTTTCAGCCAAACAAGGCGTTTTTGAGCATCGAAACTGGGAAAATGATGGAACATGGTGATGGATATCATCAGCGAAACTGGGGATTTTACCAACCAGCCTATGTTTTCATGATTGTTTCGTGTTTTTCTTGACTTGATCTGGCGAATCGCCAGAGTTTTCATGGGATTCAACCAAGATGGGGATTTCATCGGTTCAAACAAGGGGTGTGTATGAAATTTTTAGGGATCTAAACCAGAAGTTCCTGGCCATTTTGAGAGGGACAATCATCATTTTTGACCATTAAAACCATTAAATTTTGGGGCAGCCAAGTTTCTGACAAAAATAGGGATTTGACCAACAAACATTATGATGATTTTAGCAATCAAGTTGTGGATGTACGACATACAAATTTGGATTTACTATAACTTACTCATGAAAACAGGGATAAGTCCAAAAAAAGTGGATTCTAACCAACAAAAAAGTTAGTTTCTTTGGTGTTGCAGTCAATGCAAATTGTGATTTCACCAGATTTAACCCACCAAAAGTGTTCAAACAAAAGGTTGAAGCAACAAACATGAGAAATTTGACCAGGCTACCTGGTTCAGAACCCCTTTGGACAGCCAGAACCACATTGCATGATGATTTATGGCCACCAGCGGTGCATTAATACCCTGCATTCCAGTAACTTCTGAGTTGCTTAGAAGCATTGTTATCATATATATAATATAATATCATATAATATAACATATCATATAATATCATAAAATATCATAGAATATCATAAAATATCATATAATATCATATAATATCATATCATATAATATAATATGATATAATATCATAATATAATATAATATATATATACATATGAACTAGGGGTTTGACTGGGATGTTCCAAATTATATCAGGTCCCAACATATCCCCATTATTAGGCCATCATTCTTCTGGCTTAACGGCTTAACTCCTTCAATTGCCGCGGGATTCACTGAGACTCCTGCTGTCATGGCCTTGCGGAAAACAGCTGCTGCCTGGGAGGGCCATAGGCTGCCTGGTTAGTTTTTGGCATGGCAACCAACATTGTGCTTGTTTACAAATGCGGTTTTATTGGGATAGAACATGAGAATTTTCGATTTGTAATGTATGATGGGCTAGAATGGGATAGAATAGAATGGAATAGAATGGGATATCCAATCGCCAACCTTTGTTTGAAGGGACAATCAACTTTCTGTTCCGCACTGGGAGCCTCCATTCCTTTTGACCAAGACTCCAATCTTTCAGTAGAAATTTCTCACACACATCGAATTGCTTTCATGAAGCAGGAACCTCCTGCCGGTCCACTTTTCTTTCTTCGCGTTTCTAGTGTTCTGTGGTTTTATCACGACATAACCGTTGGTGAAACCATCATGTTTCCATATTTTCTATGTGTCTTCTGACTCTTACTACCATTTTTTATTATTTTCTCTTGGCAAAACCGACATGTTTATCATTTTTGATCATGTTTGATATTCTTTGTTGGTGAACCAGAAACAACAGCATATTTTCACATCTCATTTTCCATATGGAGGTCTCCTGGGTCGTCACGCTAGCTCCATCGAATCCGGGAAGCGCCTCGTCCCAACGGTACTTGCGATCCAAGTGGATGCCCTCGATGTTCAGGCGATTGGCTTCCAAATGCCTGACGTCTTTGGAACATATCATGGTTATGAAAAAACAACTTTGTTAATATGGTATATTAACCATCTTTAATATGACTATCTGGTTATTTAACGTAGCTATGGAAAATCCCTGAACTAAATGGATGTTTATATATAGCTAGGAAAATCATCTGTATATATTAAAATCACCAGAGGGTAATATGAAAAAACAACGTTAAAATATAACGAAAAATGCTAGCCATCCAGATGAATATGGTATATTAACCATCTTTAATGGTATACTAAGTATACTAATCATGGCATGTTAATCCATGGTATATCATCTTCAATGAACGACGGGGTCGACGTGGAAAAAAGGGATGGGAGTTATGACAGCCATTAATAATGAGAATGATTTATACCATCTATTTATTCATGTTTAATGACTATGTTCCTCATATTGACTATTTTATACCATATGTGGGAAAAAACAACACTATACCACCCATGACTGGGAATGGTAAACATACCACCTTTTTTTTTTCAGATGGTGACATTGGGATGGTCTATTAAGATACCATCATGAATGGTCAATATTCATAGGATTAGTATAAATAATGGGATTAACACACTATTGTTGTGTTTGCTATATTAATCATCATGAAGATACCATATATTTGGGTACATTCAATAAATATGATTAAGTGTTCAACACAGACTTACTGTGAAGAAACCACCATTATCTGTCGCACATACCATTATCTTCCATATGGATTGGACAAAATGGATTTAGTTAACCAGCACGATTGGGAGAAAGGCAAATTACATGTTCACCAAAGGTGGGCATAACACATACTGGTATTTCTGAAAAATGGTATATTGATGTATATTGGCAAATCCAATCTTACTGGAACATCTCATCTTCTTACTAGTGCTTAGGGCTGGGAATGGGGGAATGGGATGATTAGCACTAGTAAGTCTTTAATCATAATGTGTTAATCTATGGTACATGATTCATCTGGATGGGAAAAAGATGGGATGGTAGAGTTTGAGCATTGTATATAATGTTTGAACAAATTCGGTTCCAGTTCTCAAATCAGAAGCTAGAAGGCATACCATGGTTTCTGGGGTGTGTTTAATACCATGAAACAAGGTTAGCCAACAAAGAAGGGAATTTAATAATGGCACGGTATATTATTACAGGATATTAGCAACTCCAATCTTTAGTAATAAATAATGGAATTAATATTGGAAATCCAATCTTCAATCATGGTAAATTAAATTTACCAAAAACATGAATTCTCCATCAACACAGATGGGAAAACATGAGATGGTCTTCTTGTAACCCCGAAAAAAGACTGAAGTTGGCCAATTTCCACTAACAAGTTGATGATGTACTTTTCTATCTTTTTGCGGCTTACTATACCACATACATCCATATGCCATGGTTTCTGGGGGGTGTTTGACATTAGGGGTATAGACTAAATCATCAACATCACCATGGTGGCAGCCGCAACAAGTCCAGTAACAACCAACGCGACTATATTTCATGGGGGCCATGAGGAAGATGATGAGATATCTCATCATAATATGGTGGGTGTCTATCCCATTCTATCTCATCATATCCCTATTCATATTCCCCTATCAACCAATAATCGTCATGGGGATATTCTACCATCCAAATCACAGGGCATCATTCAAGTGCCCTATTTGGTCATCGTAATTGATCCAGATGATAGTTATAATATAGTTATATATCCAGATGATAGGTTTTTGTTGGTTTCTGCCAGGGCCTGCTCTTAACTAGAACCACCTCTGTAGGAAATCCCCCTTGGGCCATCAATGATCATGGTCTTAACAGTCATATCTCATGGTTTTCCCATGATTCTCCCATGACATAGCCATTTTCTGATGTTTCATCAATTTGCCACAACAATGAATGCTCCTGATTTCTGCGAACATATGTTTCATGGGTTTGTCTGAAGATACGGTACCCAAAAAAAACAAAAAAAACATTAAACACCCAAACAGTGGCGGTTTATCGTTTAAATCATCGTTTTCCCTATCAAATAGCTTTTTTTTTTGAAATATCACCCATTTTCAGATCCCAAATTCCAGTTTAAATTTGTGAAATCCTCGGTTTTCATTGGTGAAATCCTCCTTTTTGGTTTGTGAAATCCCCGTGAAATCCCATGGTGGTCCACCTTTGCGCCAACTTGCTGTTGGACTTTGCCACCTGGTGAAGTCGAAAAAACCGGGAGATCATTTCAATACCAAAACAATTACATAGCCACTAGCCACCAGCAAGATAGAAAAAGTGAATTATGCCTATTTCAATATATATATATAAGTAGGATTTCACTTTTTCTGTCTTTTTTTTCCCGAGGCTGCGATATATGTATATAAATATTTACAAAGCAAACCCAAATGGGATGTCAGCGTATTGAAAGCAGCAAAATGGGGATTTAACATGACGTAACCATCAACAAAAACTGATTTGAACTGACAATGACAATTGGGATTTAGTTTACTTGGATACCATGCTAAGTCCACCCCCATAAGTTGGGATATGTTGGAATATTGCCTCTATAAAAATTGTTACCCACTAGCAAAACTGGAATTGCACCGTCAAGTACTGGGATATTCTCTGATACAATAATATAGCAACCAGCAACAAAAAAGGGGCAGAACGCCAAGCGTTTCCAAACATCAAGTGGCAAACTCACAGCCTCTCCTATCCCTTTTTGAGGTTTCTTACTATTTTAACTGTTAGATAATATCATACGTATATATAACCAGGTCCAAACAGTTGATTTAACCATCCCACATCTAGGTTTCTTGATCCGCAGCCTCTCACAGCTGAAACTGTGCCTCCGAATCACTTTCGGCGGACGATCTTTCCTGCCTTGGTTGTTCTCTCGCTGGGGCCCACCGATTTGGTATCCCAAACCAACTGGGGGAACCCCCCGATAAAGGACACCTTTTTGGGCTCATTCTTGGATACATCATTTCAAAATCCATCCAACTAATCATCAACCAACCATCAATCATTTCTAATATATGGAGGGTTCCTAAAATAGGGCTACCCATGCCACCCCAGTCATCATCCATTTTCGATTGGGATTTTCCACGAAATAAACCAGCCAGCGAGCTTGGAGATCCCCCATCTGGAAACGAAATCGGATCTGCCGACATCTGAAGATCGACAGAAAAAATCTTTGGTAGTGCACAAAGAATATCAAAAAATAATCCCGTGCTGGTTATTGCCAATAACACATTTATAGCCCATTTATTTGCTAATAACTTATTGGTTAGTTGAGTTATTTTCCATTTATAGCCCGAAACATGCCAAGAACTAGAGGATTTTCCACATATCAAACTATAGTGCTACATATCCAAGGTTGGGGATGTTCCCATGAGGGTTTGCGCACTCCTGAGGCTCCACACCCTGCTTTTCGACCTTTTCCACCTCAAATGGAACGCTTGGGGCAATGCGGCATATCTTAACATACCTTAATCCATCTTCGCCTGAACCTATCTCAATCTGATTTTGATCTTCAGCGTTCGGGAATGCCAACATGGAAATCATCTAATTCGCCACTATTCCTATTGTTGGTACGATCAATAGCTGGTATCACCTTTACGTATCAGACCTTCAAAAGTCCTGCAGATTGCGCAGCTTCTGTCATCCAATGAAGGTCATTGCTGCAACAACTTATCCCAACGACTACCGAGAGAAGACCATAAAACTTGTATCCCCGTGGCTATCTCCCCAAAACTTCCGAAAACCTTGGTTTCTCTTCATCCTCACGTACGCTGTGGGACCACTGGGTAGCGATACGATACAACTTGCTCAAGCACAACTTTTTGATGAGTGACACATCCATTTTGTTGACTAATGGACAGTGTTAGGTGGGGTGTATCACCATCACGCTAGTTGAAAGCAACTTAGTTGCGTCACCATCTTCGATAGAGGTTTTCTCCATTGCTGCTGCTAAGTGACCCATTTGTCACCATGTTTGCTAATTCTCTTACCACTGATATTGGTTAAACTAAAAAACTTTTTTGCCATCATGATGTAATAGATGTAATAGATGTAATTACATGGTCTCTCTCCATTGATGTTGGTAAAATCAACCGATTTCCATCGTGAAACACACCCATTGACTCCCATCTTCAGGCAAACCCATCTGCATCACATTCCCAGTAAGAGCCATAGTAAATCCCCATCTGGTTGGTGGTTTCAACCCCTCTGAAAAATATTAGATATGAAATGGAAAATAAAAAATGTTTGAAACCACCAACCAGCCATTATCTTAAAGGGTAAATCCAGCATTTTTCTGGGCAACGGATAATAATTCCCTTATCTGAAATCAGACTACCATCTGGTTATTTAACATAGCCATGGAAAATCACCATTTTTTAGTTCGGTAAACCATCTATAAATGGGCCATCTATACCATGGCTATGTTAGTCATAACCAGAGGGTAAATCACTATTTTTCCATGTTTGGTATATTATGATTCCCATTATTTATAGATGATTTTCCACTATATTCCCCCATTTTCCCACTATGGTTGGTATATTGGGATAATTCCCCGCAATCGAACCATCATTCCAGCGCTTCACGACGCTGGTCCCCACAGGCCATGGCACCACTTCTCTGCGTCCGTTTCTCTGCCAGCTTCTCGGCGACTCGAAAGGCTTCACTGGCTGCTTCTTCCAGCTGTTCCTGCAAAACCAAGTGGGGGACCGAGGGATCTTATTATCACTAGAATTATGGCCACATACCTGTACCTATTATGATCTAGTGTGCAGCCCCCAGTGATTGAAAACAATACACGAGGACTATGTCACAAGTCACGGTATCATGGACAAATGCGGGGAAGTAAAAGGATATAATAAAAGGAATATAAACCACATTGGTCTTGAGCACCACAATACTAAAGCAAAACCAGCAAAGAGCCAATCTTTAAACTACAAGAACCTGGATCTTTACCACAAAGCGTGGAAATATGTGGACTTGTTAATAAACAACTTGAGAGGGGGGGTGGACGAAAGGTAGGCCATGGGAGTAGACATGACACATAGGACATATATGACAGACATGAAATACAATACATGTATGACATACATGACATATATAACGGACATGACATACGTAGATGACACACATGACGTTACACATCTAACAGAGATCCCCGCGAAACAGGCATAAGAGACATAACAGACATAACATACAAATGAACAGGCATACCAGACACAACATACACAACAAACACAACAGACATAACATACAGAACATACGTAACAGACATAACATCAGAGAGAACATACATAGCAAACATACATGCATAACAGAACAAAACAAAACATAACAAAACATGACGCTACACTAGACACCGGACATCACATGACATGACATTAGATATAAGCTGTGTTCCTCTCTTTCTCCATCCTTACTTGCTGGATCTTTTGTGTATGCGGCAAATCTGCAGAGTCGTGCACGGTAAAAAGCAAACGCAGCAACAATACATCAGAAAATCTGTCAAGATAAACGTTAGAATATGTGTCAGGAAAAATGTCAAAGTAATTGTCAAAATAACATATAATATAATAATATAATATATTGAATTTCACGACAACACATCTGTCGGACTACATGTCCGGGTATATGTCAAGATAAATGCGTGTCAACATTTCTGTCAGGAGGTGTATCTCACGGAGGGATGACTGACATGATGTATATATATATATACAATCATTTTCACCTAGACGTATATCGAACTCAATTATATCATCAATCGGCAATCTATCAAAGCAGTTCACAGTATCTCCTTGCACTGACAAAAACATGGACAATGGCCAGGGGTGCAGTTGAGATTCATGGGTAAAAACAATGGTCCTAACTTCCATGAGTTGGGATCTGGGGCCCCTGTCACTAGAACATACTGGAACTGCACCCCGAAGTATGGATTGAATCTGGATCTCAGCACCAAGTGGCCAATAAAACTCTACCATTCCCCTGTCCATGAAAGTCACAGATAATTATTAAACTTTATTTGGTTTTATTTCCATGTTCTTCTTCTCGATCAACATTTTTGCTGGCTTAATTTTTCCAACGCTTTGCGCCCATATCAACCAAATTCAGGGCGTACCTTTAGCCCATGCCCGCTCTTTGCGAGGTACCTTGGAGTCAGGTCCACGGAACAGTCACCAAGACATCGATTGGAAATAGATAGTCGCATCCCCTCAGATTATGGCCTTTCATAGGAACATGATTCTATACATAATAATAGTAATAATAAAACAAATAATAATAATAGTAATAATAATAAATAAAAAAAATAATAATAATAACAATTATAAATAGTAAAAATAAAAATAATAAATAGTAATAATAATAATATAAACATTCAATGATAACCATATATTTAATGATAATGATATATATGTAATAATACATTATATCCAATTGTCCAATGAGATATATACATATAATGATAATAAATGATAATAAATGATAATAAATGATAATAAATGATAATAAATGATAATAAATGATAATAAATGATAATAAATGATAATAAATGATAATAAATGATAATAAACCAATGAACCTTTCAAAGGGAATGCCCTCGATGGTCCACAATTTGGAGTGGCTGGGCCCGGCGGTTGAAGCACTGGGACTACATATAATAGGATTATAACTGGTTGCTGGTATACCTACCCTATATATGGTTAGTATGGTTTAATATGGTTCAATCCCATTGATTATCATACTACTTAGCTAGTTGGTGGTATACCCACCCATCTTGAAAAATATGAAAGTCAATGGGAAGGATTATCCCATATAGTGGTTTCAACCCATCTGAAAAATATGAAAGTCAGTTGGGATAATGAAATTCCCAATATATGGAAAAATGTTCCAAACCAACAACCAGATATAATAGGATTTTAACATATTCTAACGGGACTTGTTCCATCTACCAACTGGCGCAGGATCTCACAACCATCCGCGGTTAAAAAAAACGTACAACAAAAATGCCATGCCATGCTCTAAGTTTCTGTGCCTAAAACTGTGGGTTTTTGGCGTCCACCTTTCTAGACTCATTTATAAGGTATAACTGGGAAGCTTTTGATCGGTGTTCGTTTCGTCCCTGTCACCTCAGCCAAGGCGCATGAAGACCACGCCCACCTCAGATGCGGGTGAACCGACCATAGCATGCCAGCGTGGCATGTGTCGGAAACTGGCCCCATGCCCAATGGGAACACTGAATACCGCCATCTGTGCACCGGCAATTTTTTTTTTGGAATAACCAATTGGTGCCGCACAGCGCGTAAATTTTCCAAACAATTAGCCTCGAAGGCCTTTGGTACCAAGCCACCTGCCCTCAAACCCTCTCTTGAGACCATGGGACTGAGTTTTGTAGCTGAACACTGTGGGGTCGTCGTCGCAATGCCTGATGCCACTACAGCCACCAGTTATATGTCAACGCTGGAACATTTGAGGTCTTCTGGGGTTGGTGCGAAATAATCCGAAAGAACAAAATATAACAGATTGACCATGCCAACATATTTGCAACTGTGTGTTTTCGTCTGTGGGCATCTGCCTGCATGAATGTATGAACATATGCATGTATGATTATATTATATAAAGGAATGCATGCACAAATCACAAATGGATGACGGTGTGCATGTCAGTGCATGCATGAATGTTGGTGCCAGTTTAACAATAAAGAAATTGATGCGCGCATGCTTTCATGCATGGATGTGCGCCGTATGTATGCGCACATGTAGATTTGCAATGTGCAGGTGTGTACACAGATGAGTGTATGACAGAGGTTTATGCATGCATGCATGCGTGTATGCGTGTATGCGCGTATGCGCGTATGCGCGCCTGTCTGCCTGTCTGCCTGTCTGCCTGTCTGCCTGTGTGCCTGTGTGTGTGCCTGTGTGCCTGTGTGCCTGTGTGCCTGTCTGCCTGTCTGCCTGTCTGCCTGTCTGCCTGTCTGCCTGTCTGGCTGCCTGGCTGCCTGGCTGCCTGGCTGCCTGGCTGCCTGGCTGCCTGGCTGCCTGGCTGCCTGTCTGCCTGTCTGCCTGTCTGCCTGTCTGCCTGTCTGCCTGTCTGCCTGTCTGCCTGCCTGCCTGCCTGCCTGGCTGGCTGGCTGGCTGGCTGGCTGGCTGTCTGTCTGTCTGTCTGTCTGTCTGTCTGCTTGTCCGTCTGTCGATTGTGAGTCTCGTCCTCCCGTCCGTCCGTGCCTGGGTCGGACGGTTGCAATCTGTGTGTCTCTGTGTCTATGTGTTTGTATCTGTCTGAGTTTGTCTCTCTCTCTCTCTCTCTCTCCTTCTCTCCGCCTGTTTCTTTCACTCTGCCACTTACGCATGTATGTGGTCCATTAGAAATCCAAGGGAACATGAGTAAATCGTCATATTTTTTGGTACAGTAATCTTATTTATTTAGCATGGAAACTCAATGGAAACCATGATTGAACCCCTCGCCTGCTGGAGAGTTTGTAGCGCTGCCAAGGCATCTTTCTTTCCCAACAAAGCGATTGCTTCTTCATTGGCCTTGAAACCTGGGGCATCCTGGGTCAGATCAACGTCGCGGAAACAACATCTGGGTAAACTGCAATGGAAAAAAACACTGTTTGCTTTTTCGGGTTGTTGAATTGTGAAAGAAAAATTGCATGTGTTGTGCCCGGCAATTGAAAAACTACCCTTTGGCTAACCTACTGCTGCTAGCCCCGTCCTGATCAAGGATCAGTGAAAATTCCGCGCTAGCCTCATGCGGGAAGACCAAAGAATTTACAGAACTCCAACGAGCATGTGTCATATGAAGCTAATATCTAAAAACAGAAAGGGTTGATTGCATTCCATGAAGTAATCATGAAGTAATGGCACAGCGAAAAAAGTGATAGAACATTGGCTGCACGGGAACCAGCTGACACATGCAGCCAAACAAACCCAAGCCCCCGACTGCCACGTGAAAAATGCCAACAACGCGCCACAGCAGAAACGCCGTCCGCCATGATGCGTGGCCTGCCAGCGCCAGACTTCATTGCTCAGCGGCATGCCGACACAGTGGAGATATGTCAAAGCACATCATCCTTTGCCATGGCTGACCTTACAAAAGCCCCCCGCCTTGGCAGCGCGCATTTGGCATGCTCCCATGTTGCACGGCGGTGCCATCACAAAGAAGAATGCGCAGTAACTACTGTAAGTTGCTTTGAAAATAATGTTTTGGACATGTAACATACAGTTGCTGCCTTGTTGCTTGGTTTCAGGTCACAACGTGAGCCTTTCTTGTGGCTTGCTGTCAGCATCACGGCCTTCTGGGGCAGTGAATAGCAGCGACGCACTCACCCGAACCCATCCGCCTGACTTGCTAGCCAAAGCACCATGCATAGTTGCTTCTGCCACCTCTTCTCCACCAGCTTGTTCACCGCTTCCAAACCATTCCTGAACGCCAGTCTCCCGTAGGTGCAGGGTAACACCTGACCTAAGAAGCCGCCAAATGAGGTAAAATGAGCGGTAAGACATACTGATTCACTCAAGTAGCCAGACTCTCACCAACCCTTTTACCCTGCCTGTTTCTGCCAGTTCCGACATCTTTTCCAGTTGTGCAATTGCCACACAATGGCCAGTAGATCTCCAACCAATGGATCTCCAACGAACGGATCTCCAACCACTGGATCTCCAACCAGTAGATCTCCAACCAGCGGATCTCCAGCCGGCGGGTCTCCAACCAGCGGATCTCCAACCAGCGGATCTCCAACCAGCGGATCTCCAACCAGCGGATCTCCAACCAGTGGATATCCAACCAGTGGATCTCCAACCAGCGGATCTCCAAACAGCGGATCTCCAACCCGTGGATCTCCAAACAGTGGATCTCCATCTCCAACCCAGGCTCCCTTCTTCGGGGCTCATCTCTGACTTGCTGCTCTTAATTGCTCACCTTGGCGTCTGCCGGCCAGCCTGTCCTTGCTCCCTTCTTCGGTTCTGACATCGGTCCTTGCTCACCTCTGCTTCACCCCGGCCTGTCCTTGCTCCCAGTTCCGACATCTGTCCTTGCTCCCTTCTTCAGCCAGTTCCGACATCTGTCCTTGCTCCCTTCTTCAGCCAGTTCCGACATCTGTCCTTGCTCTCTTCTTGGGCCAGTTCCGACATCTGTCCTTGCTCACCTCTGCTTCACCTCCCTGCCTGTCCTTGCTCCCTTCTTCGGCCACTTCCGACATCTGTCCTTGCTCCCTTCTTCAGCCAGTTCGGGCATCTGTCCTTGCTCCCTTCTTCGGCCACTTCCGACATCTGTCCTTGCCCCCTTCGGCCAGTCCCGGCATCACCTCAGCTGCCACCCAGAACTCATGATTCCCAAGCCCTGTTGTTTAACATGCTTGCGGGGTAACGGCCCGTGTGGCCAAGCGACCGGCATCCCTTGTCAAACAAAAACAACCTTTACACATCCCCCGCTCCTTTGTCTTACCTTAACCGTACGCGACCGGCATGTGGCAACAAACGCAAGAAGATGCTAACATATGCGCCTGGATGCCATGACCCCGGTTCCTTAATGGAGCAAGTGGTATGAAAATATACTAACAGGGACAAACACTTTATTTAAACAAACATGAGAACTGATGCTTGGAAAACGGTGACGGACTTGTGTGAGTCATCTGGAGCGTGGCTCACGTTGCACGGTGCAACCAACCAGTCATGGGTCTCCCATGTTGGTCGGTATTTTTTTGGGGGGGGAAATTGGGGCAACCAGCCATGGGTCTCCCATGTTGGTTAATTGCCTAAACACATACTAATAATACAGCAGAAGTTCTTTTGTGTCCTGAATATTATGTTGGTTTGCTTCTCTTTCATTTTCGATTTATATTCGAAATAAACATACTTTTCAACACGATTTCTGGGATGAAAACACATTTGCAAATTGACTCAAGGCCTAAAGACCGCCTAAAGACCGTAAAATCACACACAGCACAAATCAGGTCATGAAATACGCAAGGGTCGCAGTCCAAGGCCCCCAAAGGAAGTGGCAAACCTCAAGCATCTGCGAAAAACGCATCCGCTCCCACGACTTCCAGCAAATCTCCAGAGAGCACCATACCTTGGCCATCGATGGCTGTGATCGAAGGAAGTTTAGCAGTCAAACTTCCGACAATATCAACAGATAGAAAAGCAGAGGTGGGAAGAGTCAGCGAAGAGAAAGGAAGAAGAAAGAAGATCAGACAAGAGAAAGAGTCAGAGCAAAGAAAAGTAGAAAAAGTCGCAAAACACTATGTGTTCCCTAATGTTTTGTGGCTCTGGAGGGTTGAAAAGTAGCTAAAGCGGCAGGTGCGCCATCTGATGGTATGGGAAATCAAAAATTGCACGCCGATGTGGCGCGAAGCGCGTTTGGAAGTGAACATTTTGAAAGCACCGCAGGTTCGGACCACTTTTGGAAGTTGAGATGTCAAAGCAATGCACGCCGCTGTGGCGCGAAGCACATGTCGATGTCAAAACGTACAGAACACACCATTCTCGGAGCACTTTTAGAAGTTGAGATGTTCAAAAAGTGTGCACGCCGTTGTGGCGCGAAGCACATTTTGAAGTCAAAATGACCAAAGCATTCCATTCTCGGTGCACTTTTGGAAGTTGAGATGTTGAAAAAATGCATGCCACTGTGGCCAGAAGCATGTTTTGAAATCAAAATACCAAAAAACACCACACGTTCGGACCACTTTTGGGGGTTGAGATGTCGAAAAAGTGCATGCGACTGTGGCGAGAAGCATGTTTTGAAGTCAAAATACCAAAAAACACCACACCTTCGGAGGAGGTTGAGATGTCGAAAAAGTGCAGGCCGCTGTGGCGTGAAGTCAAAAGTCAAAAGTGCTAAAAACTGACCGTCTCGGACCACTTTTTGAACTTAGGGCAGTTGCGCGTGGCAGGCGCCATGGATTCCGCACCTTGTGAAAAGTGAGCCAAACATGCGGGTTTTGCAGCGCTTCCAAAAACGACAGCAGGCGTGGGACGTTTGAAGAAGATCTGCAAAGATGCAGCTCGCGTGGCAGGCGCAGTACAACAGACATCTTCATCAGAGGTGTTAGGAGGTCAGGGCGCTGATGTTCTGAGAAGGGTTGCGTTTTGGATCATTTTGGAGCATCAGATCTTCAGGTTTGCTAAGATGATTTTGCGTCACAGGTGCAGCACTTCGTATGACCTGGCCTCACTTTTTCGTGGCAGGCGCAATGCGTTAGACAGATGGTGGAACAATCACAGACCGCATTGGTACGAGGCCATAAGCTCTGCACTCAACTTTCCAGTCTTGCAGAATTGTTTCGTTTTTGGTGGTGTCAAGTTCAGACATTGAGGACATCTCGCAGAATTGCTTCGTTTCACATACATGCACAGGTAGATAGAGAGATAAGATAAGGTTAGATTAGGTTTAAGATTAGGATTTAGATTAGATTCGAGTAGATTAGATTTAGATAGATAGACTGATTAATTGATTCATTGATCGATCGACTCAGCGATGCACTTTTGAAGGAAATCTCGCAGAATTACTTCCTTTCGGATAGATAGATAGATAGATAGATGGATGGATGGATGGATGGATGGATAGATAAGACTGAAAGATCGATCGATACACTTTTGAAGGAAGTCTCACAGAATTGCTTCCTTTCAGATAGATAGATAGATAGATAGATAGATCGATGGATAGAAAGAAAGATAGATAGGCAGATAGATAGATAGATAGATAGACAGATAGATAGATAGGTAGCTAGATAGAGTGATAGACAAATAGACAAATAAACAGATAGACAGATAGATAGATAAAATAAGGATAAGAAAGATATAGATGGAGAGAGAGAGAGAGAGAGAGAGAGAGAGAGAGAGACTCAGAGACTCAGAGACTCAGCCACTTTTCGGTCCACCAGTGGGTTCGCGCTGACATCCATGCATCACAACAACAAACCTCTCCTATAGGTTTCCTATCTTTGATACTTCCGCCGGACACCGGTCTTTTGTCAAAAAAACACTTCTTGGACAAAAAAATGAACTCAATAACTTGACACATTCCCATGGGAGCTGTACTCACAATGATTGCTAGAGCATCGGGTAACTGCCTTCTCCCTCTCTCTCTGTCTGTGTCTCTGTCTCTCTCTCTCTCTCGCTCTCTTTCTCTCTCTCTCTCTAACACTACAACGCAAGACTCAAAACACATGAGTGGAAACCAAAACAATCAAGCATTCATTGTTTTCCAAGAATAAGAGATGATATATAATGTATTATAATCTACTATTCAAGCATTCATTATTTTTTTCCAAGTATAAGAGATTATACTAAATCATAATATACCTTTCATCCCTTGCCTTTTAGCAGAAAATGCCATCGATTTTTTTCTGGTTGAATGTAGTGGCCCCTTTTGAGCGCGTTTTGGGTCTCCACTTTTGGGTCCAACATCCAGCAGCAATGTTCTTAAACCAATGCCATTTTTACCATCCCTCCCAGTCATCACCATAAATATATAGGTGGAATAAACGCTAACCATTCCCAGTCATTTCTGTGGTAAGTTTATGACCTTGTTTTAACCACATTAGATGGTATTAAATCCCTTTAGATCCCATTAAATCACAACTTTTCATGGTGAAATCCCATGAACATTCCATCTATACCATAACTTATCATTCAAAAACCATCTCTGCCGGCGAAAATCTCGAGCAAATCTTCCATCGGTCGAAAATCGGAAAATCACCAGTACCAATGACTATTTTCAGGCTCGACAAGTGAATTTACCACAGGGTATATGAATTAACTCAGTAAAAAAAATAAAAAATACCATCAACCATCAACCATTAAGGAGCATGAAAATTCACTCATTTCAACCAGTATTACCACACTAACCCTTACTAAGCCATAGGATCCATGGTGCTGGTATATATGCTAACATGACTGGGGTATTTCTTGATGGGATCCATGGAGCACCATATATGGCAGCACCATGGATCCGTCATGGGAAATATAACTTTTTTTCTAGTCAGATTGGATCATCATCCCAACTATTGGGGAAAATAAAATTCATGTTCCAAACCACACTAACCCTTACTAATTCATGGGGTAACATCTTGCAACACCACGTGGTTTTCACATCATCCACGTCTGCGGCAGTCGTTTTCACCACGCGACGATTCAGTCGTTGAAACGACCACTCCAACGTGATGCTAAGAGTCCAGGGGTCGTGGAGTGTATAGAATTTCCACAAATGATATGTGAATAGCTATGATAAAATTTAAATTAAAATAGTACTGATTAGATTTCACATTCATAAATATGTATATATATATATTGCAGCTATACTTGTATCAATAAAAGTATACAGTTGTATTGTACAAACGCCAAGTCACTCCTGCCACGGCCCCTGCTGTGCAGGACGAACGGATTGGTCATGTCGGCGAAAGCGATGGTTGTTGAAAGGTTCCCAGTTTTTTTTTGTAATGGTCCAAAAATAGGGATATTACCAAAATATATACCCCAATAACCATATGAGTGATGGTATGTATATTAAATAAACATTTGAGTGATGGTATGTGATGATAAACAAAAACAAACATTGATAAACGATCCAATTTCGTGGGTACCTTATCAGACAAAGACATATTGCAAGCACCAATAACTTGGCTGGTAACATCTGGCTGGTTTCCTCTAGATCTCCCATTTTGCCAAGCCAGTGATGGGAAAGCGCTGAACAGAATGATGATCAAATGCATAGATAATGGAACGTATTAATTACATATTTCAAGTAAAAGTAGTAGGCATACATAGCGGTATACGTATACATGCTAACATACACACGAGTGTGTATGTGTATTATGCCTATAATATATGCGGTTACATTACAAATTTGTGACCCTGTCGCACTCAGGTTTTGCAAAGCTTTGCCTGGCCAATGCGTTGGCTCAAGGCGACTCAAACTGAGATTGCCAAGGAAAACAACGAGGTGTC
>Ga0126342_10006061_pt1 | contig 21329 bp, 15 predicted proteins | sample Cyp1metagenome_FD_92528 | JGI IMG/M metagenome (GOLD analysis project Ga0126342, IMG submission 92528) | Coral microbial communities from Lord Howe Island, Old Settlement Bay, Australia - Cyphastrea 1 metagenome | ecosystem: Host-associated > Invertebrates > Cnidaria > Coral ...
ATATATATATATAATGCTAGCCCAAAAGACACAGTTCTTTTCTGGATTAAATCTGGTCGGTGGTTTTAAACATGGTTTTCTTTGTTTATCTGTCAAAATCGAATGACGAATCAAATTAAATCGATTTTTCCTATGAGGCATGGAGTGAAACCACCAAGTTGAATTGGTTTTCATGGTAGGTGTCTCTTTGTGCTTTTGAGGAATGGTTTATTTACCAAATAAATATATATCTTAACCGCTCAAGTATGGTATCATATGGTGTGTATAAATGCCATTTTGTTGCCCCCTTTTTTCAACCATGGCTTGAGGATTTTCCCATGATTTTTCCTAAGAAAAAAACCTGAAAAATCCATGGGGATGTCCTGAGTCCAGCGGTGGGAATTGGAGACCACGCCATTGGAGATCCGAAATCCACTGGTGAATCGTCAGTCCTATAATTCCTATGAATGTCACTAAAAGATCGATGTTTGGTGATAATAATTCCTATAATTCCTATACCCTCTGGTTATGTCAAAATAGCTATTGAAAATGGTCAGTTATAGTGGATTTTCCCATTAAAAATTGTGGTTTTCCATAGTTATGTTAGTTTACCAGAGGGTAATTCCTATAATGTCCTAGCGATTATCTATATATTCCTATTAATCTCACTATATATTCCTATAAAATCCTCACCATTCAAAGACCTATTTCCAGACACACCTGGCTGTTTTTGGCACTGCAATGGTTCATGATTTTTGAGCAGCGGCCCAGTCTGGCTTGGAGCAAGTGAATGGCTACGGGATCTACCTCTCAGATGCAGCATATTTGGCACGGAGCGAGGCGCAACTGGCCGGGGAAGACTCCGGCCAAATCGGGAGCTTCAACTTGTCTTATAGGAACTTTGTTAAAAAAAACAGTTGTCACATAACCATGGACAATTAGACAATCTTAATGGTTATATTCTATATGGCTATATTAAATGACAGATACACGCACCTTCTGATCATTCAACAAATTGCCATGGTGCCCATGGCCCATTTAGTTCCATGATTTTTCACCACTGGGCCCTGTTCTATGAAGCGAAACTTCGCCAAAGGCGCTGTGAAAACCAGCCAAAGCAGCAGGGATCACCACTGGATTCTGGGTGTCATGTTACATATTAATACATATTACATATAATTATACATATATACATATTTACATATCTACATGATATACAGTACATATGTAGATATATGTACATAGACCATCAACCCATGTGTTTTCAATCCCAAATCGGTTCGGCATCCCTGGTCGATATCTCACCTTTGTGCAGGTGGGTATCGTGCCCAAGGGAACGCATGTGCAAGCAGTTCCAGACAGCACCGTTTCTTGGTGGAAGGATGTGGAGCGATGAGTTCCATGATTTTCAATTCCTGTCCATACCTACCCTCTGGTAATTTAACATAACTATGGAAAATCACAATTTTTCATGGGAAAATCCACTATAAATGGTGATTTTCAATAGCTATGTTAAATTACCAGAGGGTATATAAGATGATGTCCCCAAGTTTTCAACAGGCCGTGTATTTTTTACCATCTCAAATCTGTCTAGATTTGATGGGGAAGGCCCTTCTCCAGTCAATTTTGACCACTACGCATGCGACGAAGGTCTCATACTGGTACAGCATGAACCAGCTCATGGAATCATTGGTTCTTTAATGGTGAAGCTTGAGTGATATGGTACCCCCAAATCATCCATTTCGATGGTATTTTCCATCAAAAAAAACACACATCAATTTTGGGGTATCCCCTATTCATGGAAACCACATTTTATCAGTGGTCATTCTGGAGGATGGCTCAGAAGCTTCACTTGAGGATTCCACCATTGAGTCAAAACCTGCTCAAAACTGCTTTGATCCCACAGTTAAAATGGTCATAGCTATGGTCACATCGTAAATTCATAGAGTTTTATACATGAAACAAAGCATATCATATATAGATTATACAACAACATTACATCATAATGGTCATAATATACAGTATATATATATGTATGTATAGTATACATATTCTAACTATACAATGAAATCGTAATAGGACATTCCAGATTATCAACATTTGATCATTATGATCATGATTCATATATTTCGCCCCTAAATTTCTCTATTTCACAGCAGGGTCCCCAACCCTTCCGAGGCGCGGCAGAGTTTCAGCCACGTCTTGGTCTACTCGCGCTCCGATGTCTTTCAACAGACCACACCGGCGGCCACGGCCATTTCGGATGTCTTTGCCCAGGTGGGATCCCTGGGGGTCCCTGGGATCCCTGGGATCCCTGGGACCTGACTGAGTGGATCTGAAAAATGGAGGTTTTTGCCGCAATGTTTGAGAAAAACCCATTTTTTTGTAGGGAAATTGAGAGTGAACCAATGGATTTAGGGGTGTATCCATATGTATCAAATCATTTCAATATAGGTTTATATCCGAAAATGGGGTACATCAAAGACCAGCAAACAGCGCCATATCAGAATCGTTGCCATAGGTCACTGACCATCTATGGACCAGTGACCTATTGAACTTGATGGAAGAATTGCCAGTTTTCATGATCGCTGAAACATAACCTCTCGTGGTGATGTTTCCCTTTATTCACTTTGAACTATGACATTTTATGGTGTTGTTTTCACCCTGTCCCCCCATGAAAGTCACCGGATTTATCATCTCAGCCATAAAACGGATAGTGGAGAACTAAAGATGCGTATGTGAGATGCTATACGTTTTGTTTCTTGAAGTCCCCACTCCTTGTGAACTGACACAAGTTCCAAGTCTGCCAATCCCCGATTCGCAGACTCACAGACCCCCTTAGCTGTTTCTTTGGGGTATATCCCCTTCTTGATCCCATTTTGCCCATGAACCTGACGCAAGTTCAACCTACAAGCTGGTGCCTCTCAGTTGTATGATATCTACCATGAGCCCAGCAGTTCATTAGCCATAAATCAGCTATAAATCCATGTTTTTCTGGTGAAATCACTGAGGTCCGTGAAATTTCATGATTTGGATGGCTCCAAAAGTCACCGTTTTTTTCCGAAATCACCATGGAGTCCATGTTTCTTGCTGGTTAAATCACTCATGTCCCCTACTCAACTCACCATTTCTCCCTATCCCAGCTGGGGCATCACCGGGCACCATGCCGACCTTGCCAAGACAGGCCACCAACTTGCAATTCTGGGACCTGGACCTGGATGAAACGGAACTGGGTGGCACCCTGTGACCTGTCATCGATCTGTGACAGCCCCAAAATGGGGGTTGCCAAAGTCATGGAACCCCCAAACCATCCAACATTCGAGTATGACTTAGTATTGAAACCTATGGGGACTTGGGGATCCTTCATGACATATATGAAACCCCAAACGATTTTCAGCTGTGCTTGAGCGTGTTGGGGGCCCCTCAGCCCTTTCCCGCACCGGGCAAAGGGGCTATTCACTGCCAAAGAAATTATGCCAAACTTGGTGGCGTTGTCTTTGGACCCGGTTCACTCGTCCAAGCGCTATGAGTCCGCTTCGGGCCGAAAGATGGCTGGGTTCGCAGCGTTGAGGCCATGCATGGCCAAATTCAACAATCGAGATGTCAGCATGGCTTGTGAAAAGCGGTGGCAATGTTCACAAAGGATGCCAAGCCATTCTCATCTGTGTAGGAGGCCTTCTGCAGGCAAATATGATTAGGTGAATTCTATGTTCGATATGTTGGGGTTATGATAGATATATGATGATATATGTAGATGGAACTGTAGTTATATAATGGTAGATATAACTGGCTTATGGTAGATAATTACCACGTGTTATAACTATAGTTTATATTAGACATGAGTATTTCTGAGGGTTTTTTGAGCTGATTAGTGTTTTCTCTAAGTTGGTCAGCATAGTTACCTAATTCACCAGAGAATGCAATCGTTTGCAGACCCCACCTTGGATATGACTGGGACCAAAAGGTAGCCATGTGCAACCCATGGTGCTGATAAAGACCTACACTACATGTGGGTCAGACTTATCTGGTAAATCTTGGTAGATCTTCCAGCACCACGGGTGTTTACATGGCAGCATATGGGGTATACAGAAATCACCAGCCGGGATGAAAACCAACTACCGATCTGGTTATGACTAACAGTTCGCCATGGTAACCCGATGGCCCTAATCGAAATAGATGGTTTACCGGTAAAAACCTATGAATTTCATGGTGGATCTTTCCATGGCTATGTCTGGCAATGTCATAACCGGATGGGTGGCACCGCTCATTTGGGGAGGGGATTACTGTATCCATGACTACAGCAGTAGCAGCTATTTTGGTGAACAGAGGTGCAGAGTTCTTTTGCAACCGCTCCTGAGATTCAATGATTCGAGGAATGACGCCGACTCTGCAATATACCCTCTGGTAATTTAACGTAGCTATTGAAAATGGCCATTAATAGTGGATTTTCCCATTAAAAATGGTGATTTTCCATAGTTATGTTAGTTTACCAGAGGGTAGGACTATCGAAAACTGATTGAAAACATATGACATGTTCATTAACTCTCCTGTTTGACATGAAACGAAACAATTCATTGAAGCTGGAACCAACATTTGCAACCAAGATATGTACAATAGAGCGTAGTTCAACATAGTTAAATATCCTTAAGCGTTACCTAAATTGTAAGTGCCACTTTACGCAAATCTCTCTCTCTCTCTATCTATGGGCATTTCTTGAGGGAAATGTTTCCAATCATTACCATTGCACGCGGTCTTGGGGGCAGTGTATAGGATATCAACTATAGTTATATCTACCAATATCCAATTACATCCATTTACTATAGTTATACAAACGATGAATATCCTTTGACTAACAACTATGGTTTACCAGTAACATCCATTAACCATAGTTTATAACAGCCATTAACATCCACTAACCAGTTATAACATCCATGAAGTATAGTTATATCATAGTTATATCTACCACGTCGGAAAAGTCCATCCCAAACATCCTGTTGATTCGGGGTCTAAGCTATGCTTGGTTTCGTTTGGCTTAGCTGATTTTTTGCATGCCCATATACATCTATTTACACAAGGCAGTTAGATTTGATTCATATGATGTATATGTATATAATACGTATACATATATATATACATATATATAATAGTAATCATATCATAATGGTTGATGGTAATGGTTAACCTTTTTTATGTGTCTAGTTTTTTTTGTTTGAATAATCTGTCACAGAATGAAATTGGTCAGCAGGCCTCGCAGACTTGACAGCCTGACAGTTTTTGATTCGACTTGACAAATAAACAACAGAATCAGAAGCCTTTCTTAAAAGAGTCAAATGCTCAAACATGAATAAACATGAATAAACATCACAACGCATAATGTGTTTCCAGTTTTTTCATGGTTGTTTCTTAATTGATTCCCCATCAAATTTGCTGGTCGCCAAGTAACCCTTTTTTGGGGCTGGTCAACATCACTTGACCAGCTGGGGGGTACCCCCGGTCATCCAAGTCATTGGACCCTGACTTTGTAGTGAAAGCCATGGTTTTGGGGGATTCCACATTTTAAGAAACTTACATATAGTATATGTATACATATATAATCATATATATTATATATAATCATATATATATGTAGTATATAGATGTAGATGATCTGTAGATGTATATAGTCTATATTTATGTACCTCAATGTCTAGTATACCGTATACCACATCATTCCTCTTTTCGGATCATCTCTTTTTTCGTTATCACCAAGGCGATGGGAGGCACCAGAGGATTCCAGATATGTGGCGTACTACACAGCGTACAAGGCATATTTCTGTGCCTCGCAGGAAACTATGTTGACCATCCAGGGTTTGTTGTCTGGTTTGCCGAAGATCGATAGTTCCATCATGAAAATCAAAGGTGTACTGTGTGCATATGTGTGCATATTTAAACGCCCATACACACACAAGGACCATCATTCTACGATTTTTTGTCGACTACATGAACCCCGAAAAATTGGACCTGCCGGTTTGTGAATTGTTTTTTTTCCAGCATCCCCCATGAATTGAAACAGAGTACGGAGCGACGCTCACAGAACGGTTCAAGGTCTATATTTCTGGATATGTCTGGATATTTCTGGTACAAATATAGTCAGGTTACTTTGTTGACAGCTGAGTAGACAAGATACCTGGGGTATCACCCCACTGCAGCGGGAATGGATCAGCCATTCCCGCTGCAGCTTAGCTTGATGTGATGGCGGATTTCATTCTTACCATAGGGGTGGCCAAAAAAAGTGATCGTATGAATAGTATGCACTGTACATGTTTGCATTACAAACTAAGAGACTGATTACGTTCATTTGCTGCATTGCCCCAATTCAGCTGTGGTGTTGCTATGATTACCCTTTTGTTTCCCTACATCAAATAAGTGATTTTTGTGGTGCAGCTGAGGTTTTCAACTAATATAGATATGGAAAACCCAGGGTTCGCCATTCGTAACATGATCTACTTTCATGGTGAGTTTTTTTTTACATCAAACGTGTGGAATATCGACTCCCAGGGGGGCCGTTTTGGATGATGCTGGTAGGGAAAATGATGATGAACCTGTAAATTTAGGATTTACCCTCTGGTAAACTAACAGAACTATGGGAAATCACCATTTTTAATGGGTAGAGATGCGCAATTTTCAGACAGATCCAACGCCATGTGTTGCATGTGTAAAATACCCGGCCGAACCGCTGCTCAAGCCATTCGTCAAGGTAATGGCACGAACAGCAGTGCAACTGGGCAGAATTTACACTGGCCATGTTTATGGGAAAAACGATGATGAACCATGAAGTGTTTGCAGATACCGATAGCCTATTTTCAGAGAAAACCACATACTATTCATATCATTTCATATCTATAATTTCTATGTTCATAGAAATCGGCCTATTTTCAGACAAATCCAGCTATTTACAGATTATAGTTCAGCTTTAATCTACTGGCGTGATCTATAAGTTGAAGCTTCATCAAGTTGGTACTGTAAGGGAAGTTTTGCTTTAACAATTACAATCAATTACATGTTTTACTTTGACTGTGAAATCAACTGGGAGCATGTTCCTTGGATTCCATTGAGGTGCCAGCGATGTTTTCCACAGCGCGTTTTCCCATGGAATTTTACCCAACTTTAGGACCCAGATTTAAACCCCAAGAAATTTGAGGATCATACCCGGCGTCCCGTCGATATCATGTATGACAAATGCGATTGTTTTTCAAACACAGCCACTACGTCGAGGGTGACATGTGTTTGTGCGATTTCAGAAACCTACTGTCATCGACGTCCAAGGGTGCCAGCAAGCAATGATGTTGGGCGAATATTCCGAGATCTTTTCACAGTTTTGTTGGTTATATTAGATCCAAAACCTGGGTTCCAGTGCGTCAAAACTAGCGACGAGCTCAGAACAGGCAAGACAGCCACGCGGTTGATCAAACCATATCTCATGGAGGACCACTCCAACTCCTCCCCCAAGTCAGCTATATTCCATTACATCCCCACTATAAATCTCTCTCTATATATATATATCCCATGAAAAATCACTGTTGAAGTACATCTAATATCATCCCAATATGTCTTGGTCAAGTCACCATCATATCCCCATGAAAAATCCCAAGTCATTGCCTCTTGACCCAGCATTGGTTTAGAGATGATGTGCCCATTAAGGAACCTCCACTTATAGATGGTTTCCCATGTTTTCCCAGGAAAACCTCCATATATACATGGTTTTCCCATTCAAACCTTCATTTCTATATATTTTTATAGCTGATTTTCCACTATTTCCCATTCACTATATATATATATGATTTTCTACTTTGTTATAGATGATTTTCCACTACATATATTACATATGATGTTCCACTCACTAACACTCCCATTGAAAACACCGTCCATTGCACCTAAGGAGACTCCCATCTACGTCGCCGGCACCTTTGGCTTCACCATGGATGCTTCGCCGCAGCAGGTGCAGCTGCAGGGAGGTTGGGTGACAGCCGACGCGGATGCGGCGATGGGGGAAAACGATCATTTACATGAGGTTAACAACGGTTAATATATGTTGATATATGTTGATATATGTTGATATATGTTAATATATCTTAATTTATGTTAATATGACAAATATTTGTCAAATCCTAAGGTTTTTTTTTGGGTGTGAACTATGTTGAACTACTGGGTGAACTACTGGCAGTGGCAAATCCTCACACGAACTGACGCTTTTTAGCTGGGAAAAAAACATCTAGCAATGAGGAATTGTCCGTTGAGATATTTGATTACTGGATAGTATTCTGATTTGCATGAGGTTAATATGTCGAATCATGTCGAATCCAAGGGAAGAAGAATGGGATTTGACCATGGAAAATTAGTTGACAATGGAAACAAACCGTGGGATTTATCATCATTTGACCATTGTACATGAGTTAATCATTCTGACTATAAAGATTCCATACGGATATCATTGGTGGTTCTCATTGACGTCGAGACGTCCGGAGATCGACATCCTGCATCATCTTGAATCCAGAGCATGCAAGATGTGGTAAACCTCGTCAACATGTGGGTAAGTATGATGTGTTTTGCTTTTTGGCTTATTGACAGGGTTGCTCCAATCCAATTACAGACAAATGATAGCCACAAGGGGGTCTACTAGTCACTAGTCATGTTGCCTCTATATTCACCCTGATTGACAGAAATAGGAACAGAAATTGTGTTGCTTTTGCTTTTTGGCTTTTGCTTGTCCAGGATGGAAGAACACAAATTTCACAAATCTTGCAAAATGTTTTTTTTTGATAAAGGTGTTAGGTCACCAACATTCATAGCCATGATATCATGTCATTGTCATATGATGCCATAGGGGTATGGTATGGGTCACCGTTATAGCCCCCAAAATGAATGTTTTGATGCACAAACTGCACCCATTTGTGGGAAAATGTGCAGGAATATTTTGAAAACTTTACAGGGAAACACTCAAAAATGAACAGAAGCATAGATTAATCGTTATAAATCGTTATTAAAAACCTACAATTTCAGATTTATAAATCCTATGAATCCTTGGTTTCAAACCGTGTTCCCCGGGAAAAACACAAAAAAACATCAGGTTTCGGCGGCGGCGCAGAACGCCTTGGCGAGCGCCCTGGGCGCTGCACCCGAAGCGCTGAGTTGGGAATCCCAGCGACAGCAGATTAGTTGGGATTATATGGAATTCATATCCCATAGTAATCGGAAATCCCCGCGCTGAAGGGAGGTTTATAGCTGGGAAGATGTTCGAACTACATGGATAAGTGGGAGATGAGTGTGGATTTGATGATCCGAAGAAACTTAATCAACAGAAATGTATCCTCAAGTTTATGATCACCAAACATGGGGATGTTCAACAAGGAAATTGGTTCCTACACTCTGGCAATCTAACCTGGCCTGGCAATGGAAAATAACCACTTGAAACAGAAAACACATTTGCAGCTGGCTGATTTTCCATTGCCATGTTAGACTAGCAGAATGCGTGTTTTCTTCGGGGGAACATCAATATCATGGCTTGGAATCAGCTTGGGACTCATGAAAATGTGGGAAAACATGCCAAGATTAGTATCGGCTCAATTTCATCAATGGTTTGGTTTTAGTTTTATGTGGAGATGGGTCAAGCCCGGTGGTAGTTACTGGCCACTGCATGGTGTTCTCGTGTTCTCAGGGCCCACCCCCAAATCACCCCCAAATCAGGCTTCAGTTTTTTTCTAGGGTGCACCAAAGGTACAAAGATTCCGGTGAGTTGTGGGGATGCTCCCGATCCGGGAGTCCGTTATGGGCTTTGCTGTCCGATCTTGGGACGTTTCCATCCCTGAATTTTGGTTTAAGGTCAAGTCGCACCCCAAACTATGGCTGGTTAAACGATTGGTGTGTTCCATAAGATCATTGCAGCCGAAAATCCAGGTGCCAAGAATGCCTTGATCAAATGGGGGTATTTTCCAAAGGGGAAAGGGATCATCCCATATCAAGATCCAACAGAATCACAATTGATGATACAGTACAATGTGGTGAAATCGCCACTATTCACCCAAAAAAGTGATAGTATAATCACTAATCACATATCGCATATTATCCCATGATTACAGTATCCCATATCCCATAGGATCCATGTATGGTATATATGCTAACATTTGGGGTATATTGATGGCAAATGTTACCATATATACCATACATGGATCATATGGGTATTATCCCAATACAGAATCGCAATATCTTAAAACAATACAATTTGTGGTGAAATCTCTACACAACTTTGGATATATCTACGATAAAGCCTAGATATTCTCTAGTCGTAGCAACTATAGACCAACTTCGCCAAGTAGGTGGCATAACTAACTGGTCCAATATCCCATATATCCCCAGATTTCCCAATTTTCCCATGATGTCCCATTATATCCCATTATATCCTATCATATCCCATTATATCCCCCCTATATGGCGACTACATCACTACATAGCCACTTAAAAGCCATTATATACTGTATAGCTATGTTGTATCCGTATATCAGTATATCCATTATACAAAGCTGCTTAGTATATAAGTATATCAATTATACAAGTCTACTTAGCTAACATCAACCAACTGTATACAAATCACCATTTTCCGTGGTTATATAAATATCTTCAAAACTATCCATTACTATCCATTACAACCATACATATACCAGAATATCCATTACTATATGAGAACCCATCATTTTTGCCGGTGTTTCATCACCATTTCCTCGTGCCAAAACCCATCCGTTTGCGGAGGCGTCTCCGTGAATTTGGCAAGGCGCCTGAGTATGTCGAAGACGCCGAGCACGGAATTCATCGTACACTACGCCCCTCGGATTGTCGGGTGGGAAGGGGCATCTTGCACTGCCGAGAACTCCTGAAACTATGGTGGATGGGCCAGCGAAATCCTGCACCAGTTGATGGTTTATTCATGTTTATCCCATTATTTATAGGGTTGCAACCATCCTTTTGGTGGTGCAGGATTCCGCAACCATCCACAGTATATGGTTGGTATCCATAATATGTATCCATAATATGTATCCATAGAAATTGCCAGAATTTGTTGGCTGAACACGGCTGAACCATTGGTAAATCCCTCCTTCGCTGGGTAAACATTGCATTTTGACTGCCCACATTATCCCACAGTCCCTCAACTGAAAGACACTGTCACGAAAAAAGTGGAAGTTCACATCCCTGGAAGCTTTTAGGGAAGGAAGATGTACTTTGAGCAGTTTTTGAATATTCTGAAACTGTTGATCTTTTTCATGATTCAACAAATGATCCCCGCAGAAAGATTCAGCAATGTCTATATTAAGATATGTTGTCCCAAACAAATTATGTTCTTGGGTCATTGACATATCCATGTTTGAGATTTGTCCCAAAATGTTCCAACGGTCTTCTAATGGTCGGCTGTGCGTTTGTGCCAGGCATAGCAGGAAGCAGCTGTATTGTTATCTCCAGGGACGTATGATATTTCTATGTAGATACTGAAGATACACAATGATACATTACATGCTACATATTTACAACTGACAACACACTCATACATAATTTCCTAATATTTCGTAAATCATGACGTATGTACTCCATGAGTGTAAGGAACTCATGTAGTATGTATAATTTCATATATGAGCGATGGCTCTTATTTGCGTATATGGAAAGTAGTATTTGGACGTACCCGGGTTTGTCAAACACATTATATTTAGCTTGTAAAACGAGGTAGGAACACCCCGAGAACGGGACTGGAGAACGAGGTAGGAACACCCCGTCAATTGCGTTATGTAACAAATATGGTCCGCAGCTCATATGTTTATATGAGATAATTGTATATGTGTATATGGGTATACGGTATATGTATAATTATGTATATGCACCTATACTACATGATTTCCATAGACTCATACCCATATTGCGGCATGTCCAGGAAGTCTCCGTGGAGCCAGAGGACGTGCCATGGCTGCTACAAGGCGCCGCGGAGAGCGATGGCATGGCCCGGTGTCCCGGGGGAGCCCGCTGTCATTTCCTGCGTGTTGCGGGTTAGCATGCTTATGAAGCTTCTGGACCGGGCGAACTGAAAAGTGATTGGTTGGTTGACAGGTGGTTTTTTCTCACAATTTTATGTGTAGGAACACATTGAACACATATTCTTATCAAAGATATCCAAGTTTAGCATAATCTGAAGGGGCAAGAATGCAAGCAAGCCCAGCTTCGCCACCTTTCAAATTGGGCTGCCATTTTTCCCAACATACTGTAACATACATATTTACAGTACAGTACAGAATTTTGATCCATCCCCAGCTGAAAACATGGTCCAATATGCTCCGCTGAGGTCTCTTTGGGCTTTCGAGAGACACTCTCCAAGGAGCAGCGCTTTGGTGGCTTGAATGTGAGGCTATGGCACCCGAAGACCCAAAGAAAATGCGAAAGACTATAGGGAGAGCTAGGCTTTTTACATGTGTATAGTGTGATAATCATGGTGTGTATTCATCCTATTTCATATTTCATCATATTTCAATATTAGTCATCATTATTCATCATATTTCCTAATATTTCATCATATTACCATGATAAAGATATCGGTTGGGGTGCTTAAGGTATTGGGTTGTTATGATCGGCTTTTCGTCACCTATCATTGTATCATCCCCGAGCGGTCGATATACCTGTTCGGTCTGCCGGCTGATTCCCCATATCCCAATTCTTTGTTGCTTAATGATGGATCGATATGGGATGATTTGGGTATGGGTCAAAATTAGGTACCCCAATAATTGGATGGTGAATACTAAACTAGACATTCACATCTGTGGTCCCCTTAACGGTCTTCCATTTTGACCCACATCCATTTAGGGAATCATCAGCCAATATTTTCCATCTTGGATCGAGTATCAATGCCAATGTTTGATACTATATAGCTCCAATTTCCTAACCATAGACATAGATAGCTATATCCACATATAGACATATACATAGCTAAATAATGTCTATGGTTAGCTACACCATAGCACTTCTGTTATGGTTGGATCAGTGCCTGAAATCTTCCCTCGGAACGGAATAGCGAGGAGCTCTGTGGCCGTGGTCTGGCAGCAGAAGCACTGGCATTGCGAGCCCTGGAAGGCGTGTAAGCCTCCTGTAAGGGCACCTGTTGGTAATCCAGGAGGGTTTTCCTATGTAGATTATGTAGATAGATATATTATATTATATTATCACATATCCCTATTGTTGGTTTATAATTAATCTAATTATGTTATAATTCTATCTAACATATCTAACTAGTTCGATATATCACCCCGGGCCACCCCCACGATGAGCCACGCTTTAAACCAACTGATTTCATTAGGCCCTGGAAGACGGAAGATGCAAACTGCTATGGAAAGGCCATGAATTTTCCCGTTCATAGGAATTCATTGTTTTTTTCCAAAGGACATAGGATTTTTCCATAGGAATTCGTTGTTTTTTTGAAAGTCCATAGGAATCCTGAATTTCTTACTGATGTTTTTTCCGTTGAACTCATTGCCAAACGGCCATTTAACCCAAGACGTTTTTTTACTTTTGAATGCCTCAGTCGGGTAGATAAACTGGCTACTGCGTGGGTCACTACTATCAACGACAAACCATTTCCGTATTCAACATTCATATGATCAACAAATTGCTTCAAATGTAAAAGCTTCATGGGAAAACCAGCCAACATACCCCTCTGGTAATTTAACATAGCTATTGAACATGGCACATTTATAGTGGATTTACCCATTGAAAACGGTGGATCTTTCCATAGTTTTTTGTTAGTTTACCAGCCAACATACTTTGTTTATCTCAAGTTTTCCTTGGACCCGAGCATTTGATGGCCTCAGGCCTCCACCTGATGGATGCGCCGGAACCCAAGGTGATGCAGGTGCCGGCGGTGCCCTGTGGTGACCCCACGTAGCTGTTTTGATGGTTGGTCCGGAAATCCATTGGAGTTTTGAACATTGTGCCTTTGTTTTTGATAAAACAAATTGGAACCATCCCAGAAAAGTTGGTGTTGATACGGCTTACCAGAAAAAACGTGAAGCCACAACAAATTCGATCATGAGGAAATCATCCCATCAACAGGGATCCGGCACGGCCCAATACCATAACGACTGCCATGTGGGGATGGATTATACCACCCATTATATGGTAATTTTGGGGTTGGTTTATTATTGTTGGGTTTAGCACATATGGTAATTTCGGGGTTGGTTTATTGTTGGACTTGCTACAATTGAAACCAACAATTCCAGCAAATGAGACGATGGTCCTCAATGACAGATCATGATTTGTTTTTTGGGTGGTGATCAATCACCAATTTCCATCTCTGATTGGGAATGCAATTTGTTAACAAGATCAGTTCAAATAATTCCCAGCAAACATGGCTGAAATATTGCATTTTTGTGGTAAATTAACCATTTTCAGAACATACCCTCAATTTATAATCAAACATGGCAACAGAAAATCTCCAATTTATACCCTCTTGTCATTTATAGATGGTTTACCTAGCTATAAAATGGTGGATCTTTCCATGGCTATGTTAGTCATAACCAGAGGGTAGATGTTTCTTCCTATTTCAATCCAGGGGATTTCTGCGATAAAAACTGGCGATTTCCGGCGATGCCATGGCTTGATTTGGAGGGGATTTCCCGTGCCAGGAATCCAGCGAGGAGCGCATGAAATCTTGGGTCATGACGGAGGTCCCCTTGGGGGGCGGCGTTGCCCGCGGGGCGGCGTTGACGGAGTTTTTTTTCCAGTGAAAAAATGGGCCCAGCTCAAGAAAGCCACATTAGTTGGTCATTTGTTGCCAGATACAAGAGAAACAAGCAGAACAGCTAAGAAGATCTAAGAAGGACTTGTCGATGGGCTAAAAATGAAGAGATTCTGCGCAGCAAGCAGTACACCTGGACCTGGCTGGGGTTCTGTTTGATGGTCCATCTGAACAAATCGATGATGATTTTATGACATGTCATGGGGATTTACCCCTAGCAAAGCTGACCCCCTCAATGTTGGGTTATATGCCCGTTGCGCCGTTGGTTCATCAGCCCTCAATGAACCATGGTTTTTGGATGTTTTTTTGGGTCACCTTTGGGTTGGTTAGAATTCCTATGTTTCTGATCCAAATTTGACTTGAATATGTTTGGTCGGTGTCTCAACAAGCACTTTTAGGTGCTCACTATCTTCATATTTGTTGGGTGATATGCCCGTTCAAGCAGCAACATAGCGATCATGTTGCAAGTACTCATGGGAATATTCCAAGTAAAAGCGGTATATCATGATATATTTCAATGATTAGATCATGCATAGCAATATATTCTTGTCTGTTGTTTTCGGAAAATCATGATAGTGTCGTAGTAGAGTAATAATATATGTTTGTGTAAGGAAAATCTGCAGAGGAATTTTAGTCATCAATGTATGTTTTTTTTTCAGACGACTCCAGGCCTATGCTCGACACCTCTCAGGTTGGACTGGAATTTGGGGATTGAACCAGAGAGATTGACTTGAATTTATTGATATGTGTTCAATGCTTTGAGGTTTGTCAAGATTTACTGGATATCCCCAGGGGTGGCATTTTGTTGTGACAAAATGAGGCGAAAAAAGCATGTTTGAAGCATGGAATTGAATGGGGGCAATCATTTAAACAGGATTTTCCGAGTCGATATACAGTTACAGTAAATTTGAGCGATGTTTTACTCTTTCCAGCTTGGATGATAGAGGGTAAAAAAAAAGAACCGTCGTTTGGAAAACATGCGCAGTGATATAGGTCTGATATAGGTCTGATGTATGTACAGAATCGCCGATTTGGGATCCCTCTTCGAAGTGGGGCCCGGGGATGGATGGGGTAGGGCGCCATTGGGCCATCCCAAATCCAGATGGAGAAGATTGGAACTTGGGGACTAAAGCAAAATAGCTGAGCAGTTGAGGTGTCTACAGTAACCAGATGTAACCAGGGAAATGTGAATTTAATACTGATATGAACGGATATGTTTTCAATGCTTTGAGGGTTTGTCAAAGATAGGGGATATTCTCAGGTGACATTCCTATGACAAAATGATGTTTTGAGCCATGGAATGGAATGGGGGGACAATCAATTTAATATGAATAATGTCAACCCCGGATTAATAAACCATGGTTTATTAATTAGGGGGGTATTCCCCCAATAGTCATTATCTGATACTGTACTTAAATGGTATCCCCCCAATTAAACAACCTAGGGGTTTATTAATCCAGGGTTGACATTATACACTGATATAGATTTGAACAATGTTTCCCTTTTGCCAGGTTCGATTGTCAGATTGTCACAACACATCAATTGAACAAACTGTGCAATGATATTTCTAATGGATGTAGCACGATTGTAGAGATCCCTCTGCGAATCTAGTGGGCGTTATCCATCAGCAATCCATGAAATTGTCACAGAGAACTCATTGTTCCCAAGTGGTGCAGATTTTGTTGTTGGCAATAGGCCCTGATAAACTTGTTGGTATAGCCGGACAGTTCGGTGGATTGATCCATTCTGTCAATCTTTAGGTCCTTGAAATGGTATCAGAGAAATTTTGGGTTTGAACCCTTTTGATATTTTATATCTGCAGAACAATAGTTTCTAAAGAAGATCGTCCCAACAAAATCAATCCAGTGATTGGTTTGTTGATTCAGCATGCAAATTCTGATCTCATCGATGCAGTTTGGACCAAAGGAGGAGTGAGATGTGATTGAACACATAGTCACACTGTTTGAAACATGTGTTAGGGTGGAAGCACTCAACATAGTCATGTGTCTCATCATGCGCAACATATTTGAGTCTCATGAAAATGGATGTTCTATGACATTACCAACACCCAACACTAGGACTTTCAAAGATTCCAAGGCAAAAAACCTTTGAGTCCACAAGAACACAAGCTTTGAGTCCACCATCAACGAGTTGCTCTCCCAATGACTAACATGTTCATAGCATGTCTTTGGGGACGTAATCAGATTCATCGATTGTTCGGAAAATGCAGGCATGTGGATGCTTGCGGCATGTAGTTCTATGAAGACATTTAAGGATGATCATCCCCAATGGCACATGTTTCATGGAGAGTTGAGACCTTTGACCCTCAGAAAACTGCATACCGCCATGGTCATGCGACGCTGGCGTGGACGCCGTGGTGGACGCCGTGGTGATCAGCGAGTGTCATACTCTGAGACCAGGACGTTCAAGGGCGTCAATCAACAGGATGTGGAGAACTTCGTGACAGAGAAGCTGGGTGGCCAGCTGAAACTTGCCGGTACGGGCAGAAGTGGAGCTCTTTCGTACCACCTTCCGAAGCAACATGGGAGTGTGAAGCTCGCCAGCGGCCGCTTCGGGAGGACATGGACACGGGGTAGCATCATGTACTATCCCAAGACCGGAACTATGCAGATCAGGACGCCTGCGGCGAAGGCAAAGGTGAACATCCTGGAGGTGTGGACCAAATATCAAGAGGCGCTGGCACAGTGATCGAGGTCAAGGAACCAGGGAGGCTGTGGGTAACCAAAGTGATCAAATCAGCCTTTGGGCCATAGCATGCCATAGCCAACGGCCAACCTCCAGAGGCTTGCACAGTGGCCTGCGCAAAGTGAAGGCTAAAAAGGATTAGTTCGTGCATCCGGCGTGGTTGTTTCGAGGATGCTCCAACCCACCAGGGTACCTAAAAACGGGTGGTGGTTTGCATATGTTTGCATGATTTACACAATCACCAAAAAGTTGTGAGGATATATGGTAAAATCAATCGTAGTGGGGATAGAATGGGATATTATATTATACCCAAAAATTGTTGTGATTGAAATTGAGATCTAATTACGCCAAATTCATCCAAATTCGCATTTGTAAGCGAAAATGATGATCAACCGTGAGATTTTGGGGTCCCCTAGTTTAAGACAGTGACAACAATTTCATGTTTCAGAGCGTTTCCCTACCTACCTGCAACCCTGGTCACTAGCTGCACTTGTTCACCACAGATGAGGATGGGCCAAAACCTATTATTATCATATTTGGGGTGAATAACCATCCATTTGCCGGCTATTCTGGAGTTCACTAGGATTCACTAGGTACCAGCATAGCCAGATCGTTGGCCGGGAAAGCTCTCGCATGACACGAGCAGAAATCCCATGACCAGGTGAGATCGAAACAGATACAAGTCACTTGGCAGGGACTTAGGTTTGCTCAAAGGTTACCTTTCAACACTGCTGTGATGATCAACCATCAATTTTACGGCAATTGAGAGGTAATTACCCAATTTTCAGCGAACCCAGTTGGATTTGTTTTTGGGCAGTTTGAAAAACCTGGTGGCAGCGTTCATGCAGGCACAGAGACGGGGGAACATTGCCCAACATACTGGACTGTTGATGGGGAACGTGATGACAAACCTGTGGCTTTTGGGGGGGAACCATGTTTTTGGAGGAAATAGAAAAACTATATCATCCAAGAAGAGTGGTGATTCAAATGCCCTCAGTCATTGTGGGACAGACCCATCCGTATTAAACACGTTGATGGGCACTGGCATAGGCCCCCCAAATACCATTTTTGAATGACGTAGAACTCCAATCAAACAAGGCGATGGAAAATCCCTCATTGAAAACCATGGCTGTAGAAACCAATTGCCCAATATAGTCCAATGATGGCACCACAAACGGCTGCGTATACCTCCCCAACTCGCCTCAAGTCCTTACCCGGTTGTGTCCGTAGTCATTCCGTGCCTATTTGGGGTTGGTTTGCCAGGTGATGCTGAGGGCAACCAGTCGGACACAACCGATCAATGGGACCTGTCGAATTTCACAGGTGGTGAAGTGGGGCCGTTGGTGACAACAAAGTCGTGTGGATCAGTCAAAATCATTCGCCGAAAAGGACCAGATTTGATATTATAGTATGAATACAATAGTATACATGAATCCTAAAATTGTGATTTAAACTATAGTTTAACATGATTTAACCAGGAAAACTTTGAATTTGTTCACCATTTGGATCTACCCCCGCTTTGTGGCCAATGGGGGACATGATGTTTTAAACATGTTCTCAACTCAAACTATGAGATGATATGGGATGAATGTGGCCAGGTACTGGTTTTAACCAAAAGCACACATTTTTGTGGCTTTAGACCCAAGATGTTACTCATGTTTTAGCCATGTTGTTTTTGATGTGGTTTCACCTGTGATGGTCCCCAAGGTGCTTCCAAGGTGTTTCCTTCCAAGACCATAGGGGCTGCGGTGGTTGATTCTAAACGTAAACAACCCTGAAATCTAACATGGAACTCCCAATGATCATGTCTCAACGTGCAGCGATCATATGATGTTTATTCTTGTGTAGATATGTTTCCTAAAAAGTGTGACTATGTCGTTGATGGCCTTTACCAGTTGTTTGTGGCACTACCACCTGGAAAAGTGCAACATATCATATCCATTAGGGACATTTAGGGATGATCTTTGAGTTTCACGATGGTCATTTCACCACTCCTCCCTTAGGTGATTCATGAAAGTCTCCACACCACAAATCGAACAAAATTCCTAAAGACATCGAATAAACATACGATGGTTTCTTAAAATAAGGTACCCCAAATCATGTTCAACGAGACCATGTTTGTATTGAAACCCACCGCTTGAGATAAATTCCATTTTTGGAAACACCCTGGCATAGCATCGCAAGCCAAATAGAACCTCCAAATCACCCAATTTTTTTGGAGGACGGTCGTTTTCCAACCCCAACTTATGGCCGGGTCAATCGACGAGGCGAGGTGGTGGCACAGATTACGGGCCAGTTCCGCTTCACAGTGGATGGCGCGAGCTCCTCGCAGGTTGGGATCCGATGGATCCACGTTGGGAAAATTGGAACCGGCTTAAGCCAAACATATTTCATGGATGTTCATGGTAAAAACCATGGTTAAGAGGTTAAGATTTTCCCTTAAACAAATCCAATGAGATACTGAATTTACTGAATTTCAAATTATTGGATACCTAGAATGGTCACGGAAAGCGTGTGAAAAATCACCTCGAATCATTGGAGAAAACCTGTAGAATGAATCGAAACACCAGCCATTGAAAGTGTAGGTTTTGGCTTTACCATCATGGTTTTCGAAGAGTACCTCCCAAGGGTAAACCCTCCAACGAGAGGGGTGTAATTCCCTTAACTCCTAATGTTAACTTCCCCTAATTTATTGTATGATTGGTTCTTCAGCCAGGCAACTTGGGAACATGCAAACAGTTCTTTGGAAGAACCAACTTGTTTAATTTCATGACGCCCAACCTATGTATTCAAGTGTTTCAAGACTAGATAGGAAACAGAATGGTACAGTTATGGCCATTTATTAGTTATAACTGGTTATAAATGGGATTATACATTCTATAAATGAGGTTATAAGTACTTGTAACTGGTAAATGGCCATAACTGTACCATTTCATGACCACCATTCCCTTTACTCGGACTACCCATATGGCCTGTCGGCACAGGTGAGCCAGGCCGCGCGCCATGCCTTGGCGGCCAGCTACAGCGTGGCGCAGAGCGAGATCAGCGCTTCGGTTGGAGAAGTTGGAGAAGCCGGGAGAAGGGGATGGAAATCATGAAATGATAGGACTTTAATGGAAAATATAGAGATGATTAGATGGAAATTCCTCTAATGATAGATGATTAGATGGAAATCCATAGGACTTTATAGATTGATTAGATGGAATGATTAGATGGAACATTATAGAGGATTTATGGATTAGATGGAATTTTATAGATGAAATGATTAGATGGAAATTCCTCTAATTTTCAGAAATTGATAGAGGATTTATGGATGATTTGCTTATTAAGAGAGGAATGACAATGGAATGACTATATAGATGTCCACACTTATCGCAGGAAATCTATAATGGAAAATGATCGATAATTCCTATCTTGATATGTAAATCATCTATAAATGGGGCATCTCGGCATCTCTATATAGTCTATACCATAGCAAACTGTTCTAGGGATTTAATCGTCCAAGAATCATTCCATAGAATGTGGGAATCTCAATAATAAACCTACCATCTTGGGAATGGTTTTAATCCCAACTATTCTTGGTTCCGCACATATGTGTATATATACAGTGTATATATGTATATATACACTGTATATATACACTGTATATATATATAAACATATATACACTGTATATATATAAATATCTATTTAAAGTATATATATATATACAGTAACATATATATATATACATTGTATATTTACAAATACACTGTATATATATACAGTAACATATATATATATATTTATATTTACACAGTGTGTATTTATATATGTATGTATAGTATATATATATACATAAATATAT
>Ga0126342_10006062_pt1 | contig 21329 bp, 22 predicted proteins | sample Cyp1metagenome_FD_92528 | JGI IMG/M metagenome (GOLD analysis project Ga0126342, IMG submission 92528) | Coral microbial communities from Lord Howe Island, Old Settlement Bay, Australia - Cyphastrea 1 metagenome | ecosystem: Host-associated > Invertebrates > Cnidaria > Coral ...
ATTGGTCGAAAACTATAAAAACTTCTCCAAAACTATTGTTTTTCTAGGGTTTCAGAAGGGACGTTAGGCACTTTTTGGGCTGGCGCTGTTCCGTCCTTCAGGGCCACTGTGGCTTGGTGCCTTCTGACTGGCGGCATCTTGTGAAAACGATACAAAAGTATTGCGCCTGCCACACAAAACGACTTTCGACACGTTATCAACGCCAAGGCCCTGAAGGAGGCAGCAGCAGGCAGCCAGCAGGCAGCAGGTAGCAGCCAGCCGCCAGTCCAGCAGTTACTAGGGATTCAGACGTGACGTGTTCCTGGTCTTTTGTTCCGGGGTCGGCGGCAGGGGCGGCAGCCCTTAAATACCAATATCTGACGATTTTCCAGAACAATGGCAACATCCATGGCTGATCCTTCATCCAAGACATCCAAGGTCCTGACCAGCAGCCAGCCGGGTTTCTCCTGCGCCAGCTCAACCCAGAGGCCGCCCGCAGGACCCGTCCAGGTTTTTCTGGTGGTTGGGACCTCCAAAATGAGTTGATGTTGTGGCCACTGGGAGCATGGCATGAGATGTTGAAAAACGATGAAAACCGTCTGGTGATCTGACTACAACAGATTCTGAGCATCTGACGGTTGAACCCACCTTTCGGTTCAGTTTCACCACCTCCACAACTGCTCAAGTGATCTTACATGGCCAAACTTCGACATAAAGCAACCACTTTTCTGATGAGTCACAGTGCCTTGGGATTCTCCGGATTTGTGCCAGGCTTCTTAAACAAAGGCCCTTGCATCACCCGGTACTCCACAGTGGCATGGCCCTGCCCTCCGGCATCCATGACAAGCTTGGCGTCAGCCAAATATCATGCCAACCACTGGGCACTTCGGACGAAAAAAACTAGCACTTTTCAAATTTTTCAATAAGTTTTGAAGTTCAAGCACTTTTCAATGAGCTACTAAAATATGTCAATATACTGCACTGTTTAAAAGTCAACTTGAACTTTAACTTTTTGTGACTTGAGATCAAGGATCAACTTCAAAACTCAGCAGAACCGAACCCTGCAGAAAAAAGTTGGGGATGAACAAGTGCTGCGTGAGAGCCTTTTGGGTCAGGACTTTTGCAGATGATATGTTCGCAAATTTTTAGCTCAACTGTCAGAGCTATGATTTCCTGGATCTGTTTGCCATGCTGCCAGCTGAGAATTGCAGTGAAAGCTGATCCTTGAAGGCCCCAAAAGCTGCGGCCACCAAGCAGTGATTTTTCTCAGCAAATTTGCAGTGTGGATGCTGCTTAACAGATCATAGCAGCAAGATTTGACCAACACCAAGAGACTTATATCTTTCTCATCCTTTCTCTATCTTTCTCTTGGCCCCTCAGAACAATAGCAGAACCATCATAGCATGGATGCCACTTCACAAAGGATGGCAACGGATGGCTTTTCCACAGAATTCGAGGATTTCAAAGGCAACTTTGTCCTTCGCAGCAGGTCTTCCTGAAATGGACGCCCACATCTTTCGGAGCATCTTCCGGTTTCAGAGAACGATCTCACCAGCTCCAGCTCGACCTGCGAACGACAGGAAAGCTTTGTGCAGAATGTGGGCAAAAAAGATCCAAAAGTGTGGGAAACCGCACAGTGATAGGTTTATTTGGCCTAAATTTGGTTTCATGAAATCAACGGTCCACCTGGTCCAACTGCCTGGTCGCTTCAGATTCTCCAGGGACAAACGGCATGGAAGACCTGCAGGTGGAACTTGGAGATCCTGCAGGATGATGGTTTCACCCCAAGCGGTTGATTGGCACAGCAAAATGGAGAAGTTCTGATTTCAAGACTAATTAGGAAATGACCCTTGGGATAGAATTCTGTTCTGTCGTCTAAAGTGGTTCTGTCGTCAACTTTCAATATCTTGATCATTGAAGGGTCTTTCAAATGAGGAGAAGCAATGTTGCTCAATGTCAATGTGTAGGTCTAGCCAAGCGATATTTCGTCGTCTTCTTCTTCTTCTTCTCTAACACCCCCAACAAATGCTCATTGACTGTTCAAAGCTTGTTCAAGTCTGTGACATCTCAAGTACCCCGCTTTCTAATATTGCTCACGGGTTTTCATCTCGTTTCATGCCATGCTGATTTGTTCATCTCGTTGGAAGACGGCGTTTTTCTCCATGGATTAAGTTCTGGCTTTGGGTGTTGCTGTCAGCTGTCATGCCTCGAACTTCATCCTGTTCGATCCTGTTCGTCTCTTGACGCATCTTTGGTTCATCATAGTCTGTCCAAATAATTGAGTTCAAATAGTGGTTCCAATTTGAACTGATTATTTGACAATAATTGATTATAGTGGTTCCAATTTGATTATTGTCAACCAAATAATTGTTGTTCCTGATTTGCTTGTTGACTTTTATATCAAACTGGAGAATGACACAAGACTGTCGTCTCAGCAGAAGAGCAGGATTGATGGCGTGCAACACGGTGGTGTCTAATATTGGGCAGAAGTAGAATATATTCTCAGAAACAACTCTGTTCCCACACTCAAAAACACTAAAAAACATGACATAGTATGACATACATGTGGAAAAGAACCTATCTCCAAACCAGGATACACATCAATAACAGAGATTCAGATTCGTCCTGGTTGGCAATTCACATCCATTCACCCAGCACCATCAACGCATAGGCCACACTCACGAAGCTCCAGCATCACCTGGAGAACAACGGATGGCTCAACCGGGTGCCACGTGGGGATTGGCTACGCATCCTGCCTGGACTGCAGCGAAGAGAAAGATGGCAGTGCAAACCAAAGTCTCCAAGCACTGGGCGAAGGGGAGATCAATGGAAACTATGGTTGTAATTGGTTGTTACCCTCTGGTTATGTCAAAATAGCTATTGAAAATGGCCAGTTATAGTGGATTTTCCCATTAAAAATGGTGATTTTCCATAGTTATGTTAGTTTACCAGAGGGTATGTCTCGATTATTGTGGATGAATCTGAATTTCCTATATGTTTGACCCTGCAACTGATGTTTCTGATGTTCATGCCAGCCAAAAAGTGTTGTCAAAGTGGCGATGTTTTCTTGGTAACTCCTTGGTGGCTTTTGACCCATCGTTCATTGGGATCATCATGCCCAGTATGGTTGAGCATAGTAGAAGATATTCGTCAAATCATTACTATCATGATTGATTAATCATCAAAGAATATCAATGATAGTAATCAATATATTTAATATCTCCCAGTTAACTGAGAACCGATCAAAATCATCCCAAGTATCTCCAGATATGCTTGAACAATGTGCAAACCACCCACCATTCTCCACCAGTCACCCCCGTTTTTTTTTAAGGCCCCCCACCGGTGCCCAGTCTTCCAAAAAGGCGTGCTGCGCCAACGAGGCAGTTCCACCAACTCCCAAGGCGTAGCCCGTGAGGTTCACGAAGAACAGGACGTAGACATAGCTGGCTCCTCGCCGTTGAACCGTTGCTGGGATGGCAGGGATCCAAAGTGTTGCAGCAAAAAGTCTTTGGGCACTGAAACCCTGAAGGATGTAATGGAGATGTACCATCTAATCATGAAAATTCATGAAATATATAATTGATGTAACATGATATTATGTACCATGGAAGTATGTTGAGATCCTTAACAAGGTGTTCAGCAACACAGGAAGACTCTGTAAAATAACAACCTGGTCGATCCCTCCTGCGGCTGCTCGGACCCACCTGCATCAAATCACCCTGCTTTGAAGAAAGGGAGGCTGAAAATCTGCCATCACACCAGGCCCTTGAGCCTTGAAGTTTCAGGCAAGGCCCTCACAGTGGAAAACACCTGCAAAGTCGAAAAAAAAGACGAAGGATTGACGAACATGGAGATTCATAACTCTCGGATGCAATGTGTCGCTTTCACGCCTTGCTTCTCCAAACACATGCAGCGAGGGATTCTCCAACCTCGCAATTTCTGTAACTTGGCCCTCGAAAAAAAAGAGTTGAAGCAACAGAATTCCACCAGCCAAGTTGCCATGAAGAGGGCGTTCAACATGCCCCAGGCGAGGAGTTTCAACTCAGCATCATGCCAAAGTGCCTTGGGACAATTTGGCGAACCATCTGGATGAATTTTCAGATTTGCCAAGCTGAAATAAGCTGATTTTGGGGCATTTACCTCACTAAGTTTTTCTGAGGTCGAAAATATGATTTAGCCCAAACATGCCGAAACATGCCTCCGATGCCAGAAAAATGCTTCCATGTTGCGACGAAACCAAAGACCAGCCACACATTCACGAGGCGATACCTGGAAGGTTGGTTAAGAAGAAGTATTCGCAGCTCATGGATATACCATTATCAACAATATCATTAATTTACAATCAACAATGATAATGGTGATATACCATGGTAGATTATAGATAATGATCATGAATCACCATGATATCTACAATCAACAATGGTCAACTACAGCCACTACTCACCTGTGCTTCAGTAAGCAGGTGCTGAAAGCCAGGGAAGCCAGGGCACTTGCGACCACCCAAAGGGACGTACAAATATCGAACCAGCCATCGGTTGAAGCTCACATGCCTCATCAATCTGGTCATCCAGAGCTGGCATACAAAATGTTGGATGATACTTATATAGTCCATTCTATGTCCAATTTTAGTAGGAAAACATGGAACATGATGATAACTCATGAGATGGAATTTGGCTCCCAAATTTGGCTCACAATCTCAAATAATCCAGGCTCTTCCAAGATGATCCAGCACAACTTTCTCGATCTTTGCCAAGTTGCCATCCACGCCAGAAGCTGGTGATGCAATAATTGTTGCCTGGGTGGAAGTCAATGGCAGGTCTCCATGAAAAGCAGCAATGGAATTTGCTCGTCTCTTTGGAATGACAAAATTTGAACATCAGCAGAATTGGATTTCTCCAAGAATGGAGTGGCACTCACAATTGTATCTATAACGATGCCACTTATGACAATATGACAAAACATATTTTTTTTGGGGGCTTATTCTTAGACAAACTGATTTTGGTAACGTTTCAGCCAAGTCGCAAACACAGCGCTGCATGTTTTCAACAACTTCAATTCCATCACAAAGGGCCCACAAACGAGCGAAACGCCAAATGATCAGAAATTTCAACCACATCGCCTAGGCTCCATGAGACGTTTTCAAGAAACGAGCGACTTTGGGGAAAAATCCCAATGAGTGCCACTGAGGGCTGGGCGATGAGCATCATCATGGCATAAGACCTCAAAGTGGCCCAGGTTTGACTGCCCCGATCGCTGCAATGCCCAGATCTGTCCAGATCTGCCAAGCGGCGCTAAAAGATCCGGACGCTGGACTTTTAAGTACAGTGATGACCGTCCAATGGCCCAGACCGGGCAGGAATGGAGCCTTGCATTGAGATTGGCAGAACATCTTCAACTTTTTCCTGACTTCCCTGCCATTGTGCCTGTTGTTTGCCGAGCGACATCACTTCCAATAGCACAAAGCAGAAAAGAAGTCGGGTGGCGTACAGAAGCAGTTTCCAGCCAACGACAGCTTCTTGCGACCTGGAGCACAACGGTGCAGCCAGTGGATTGTTCAGGAAACCTGCCGATTCCCAAGGTCCATGATGGTCCATGTGTCTATGGTGGATGACGAACTAGAAGTCTCCCAACCTGTCGCGAATGTGCGAAGTGAAGGCATTGAAGGTGGTGGTGGGTCCAGCCAACCACAGTGGTGAATAGAAACAATAGGCCAAACAGTTGGTGATGTTGTACTCCTCCAAGTCTCTTGACTGCTGTTCCCTTGTCTTATAGAGGCTGGATGGCATTGAAGTGACCTTGGCCTGACAGGAAGCCCCATACAAGTCACCGTAGTTTGTGTATGGGTCAACATTCGATATCCAAAGTTGCATGATCATCATGTCATATATGGACAAAAGTCACAAGCCAACCATCTTGTAGTTTAACGTAACATGAGATGGCCGCAGCCTGGGCATCATCCACCTTTGTGTCTTTTAGCTCCTGGAGGAAACATGACCACTGTGACTATGATGACTATGAGCTATGGCCAGCTATGGACCGCAGTGGCAACTCTGACTCCTTGAGGGTCCAATAGTAGTCCTCAAAAAAGCGCAATTTCAACAGAAATCGTAGAATTTCATACAGAAATCTCATAATTTAGCTTCATACTCAAGCAAATAAAATTTGAAATCCACTTGATTCACGATTCCAGCTTTGGGAGCACAGTAATTTCTGCACCAGAAACAAAACAAGCCAAGATTCCATATTGAACGAGATGAGTCTGAGGCACAGCAGACTCAATGATTGATGCCAATCCTTGCTGAACCACAAAATCAGACCACAAAAACCAACCAAATTCCACTGCGAAACCAGCGATGTTTTCCAGGCAACATGGGATTGGAGTCCATTCAGCCAATAGCCAAAAGGGCCGAGGAAGCCGAAGGATATCCGCACCTCAAAATTGGCTTGGGCAATCTACAGCCGTTTTCAAATCATACCAAAAGTGTATAAACATGTTGGACAATCAGGGCTACATTTATCAAAAAAACATCACTTATGGAGGGATTTGAAGTCATAACTATTAGTAGTTAAAATCACACACACACAAATTCATCTGATGATGGATAACGTATGAATAAAAGTTATCAATCTATTTATCAGATCCATCATTTCGGATCATTTTATGATGTCAGATGATTTCCTTCCCATTTTTTTCAGCCGATCCTACCTCACTGAGCTTGATGGCAATCATCAGCAGTCTATATGCCCAGGCGACAAAGGGCGCCCAGCGTGAGACACCTCGGGCAGATTTCATATCTCCGACAGACTTCAAGTGATGGGAAAATGATGGGATACCCAAAAATCCTGGAAAATCTGGTTGGGAAAATGATGTTTTTTCATGTTTTTTCTCATGAACATGCCAGAACCATCCACAAACAACATCAGAAATGTGGGAAAAAACGCGGTAAATCCACCGATTTTTGGGCTACAGTGCCCAATGATCAACTGATCCGATGGATGAAATGGAACTTTTTTTTCGGTCTTCCGGTATTCCGGTCTTCCGGTCCGCCTGATTTGAGGCGCGTCCCCATAGGCCCAGTGTTTACAGCGCTGGACAATCCTATTCTGACAGAAAGGGTGGGACAAAACTAGGATGAACCTAGTTTTGGCATATCTTGGTAACTTCCAAATCAAACTTCAAATATCTTCAACGTTTCCAAAACTGTACCTTACTTATTCTTGCTTCAGGATACTTCAAGTATGGTTTGGATGAAATGGTGCCACGACTCCTCCTTTCTGACAGACAGGAGAAAATCTTTTCGTAAGGCTTTGCAAATTGGCTAGCCTGAAAATGTGCACATGTTCTGTGAGCACAAACATCTACTTGCCACTCGGTCAGTGAGAGGAGTGTAGGAGTTGACGCTTCTTCCATTCAGGAACAAGCACATCAATTCTCCAAAATTGGACACCTGGAACAGTCAACAAACTAAAACCATGAGACAACCTGGATGAACTATGATGGACTTGACCTTGACAATTAAACACTTATTCGAAAAGAGCCGTTGCAAGCGTCTAAATTCTTGAACTGATAAAGGTGCCAAAGTCATCTAAAGTGTTCCAGAACAGTGTCCATCTCAACTTTGCGAAGTGCAAAATCGCCAAATTCGGCCAATCTCCTGTACAAAGATCACCATGGATTGGCCAGGAACTGGCCTTCTTTTTAGGTGACCGGAAAGGGAACGGTTTCACGGCCCAAGTGAGCCACAGCGCAAGCGCGCCTGGTGCCTTAATGGAGTGACACCTGGCGAATTGGTCTCAGTCTCAGTCGGAGTTCGGACTCAGAACTGCCCGGTGAATTGATACCACTGGCCTTGCATCTGACCTGGAAGGGTTGCACCGCTGTTTTAACATATTATGGAACTGGGGAAGCCTTCAAATGTGGAAACATTCACGTAGATGTAAATAGAAGGTGAAGAGGAAACGCGATAGTTTCTAAATATGATTACAAGTATGTTTTTCTCAGTCTTTTTCCCGGCCTGAATCTGCTGGCATGAGCATGTATGGTGTCTGTCCCATCTGGAACATGGGGAACATCACTGTTTGGCAATCAGCTGTCTCTGCAGGATCCGGGGTTTGAGTTGGACTCTCATCTTTCGGCGGGCTATAACCCGATGCATAGCCCACATAACCCGGCATTGGAGTCACGGTAGTCACGGGAGTCATGGATGCCATGGATGCCATATTGACTGCTGGATTGAATGTGTTGCTGCTGCTGTTCTGCCAGATCTGTGCACCACAACTTCCGCAGAAACGTCCACAACCGCAGGTGGGACAGCGATTCTCGACGCGTTCGCTACGGTGCCCTTGCATCACTACCGTTTGCATGTTGCCCATGTTTCCTGCATTTCCTGCATTTCCTGCGTGTCTGTCCTTGGAGACCTTGGGACTCTCTGGGTGAGCTGCAGGATCTGATGGAATCTCAGCCTCCTCTACAGTGACTGCGGCTGGTTCAGCATCCCTTTCTAACAACTTCTCTAGTTCAGCACAGGCTTCTTCAGTGGCAGATGTTCTGCCAAGCACTTCAATGAAGGTATCCCGCACTCGCATTGTAACACCTTTGGCTAGCGCGACACGCTCCAGAAGTTGTGGGGACACCATACCTTCCACCACGCGTAAGTCTGTGTCTCGTCCCAGTTCCTGCCGAAACACCGTGAGTTGCTACATATTTTGATATATTTTGGAGTTGCCATTTCCATCCATTTCCTAACATTTCCTACCATTTGCTGCAACATCTGACAAAACTTTCAGCAAGAAACATCCGAAAAAATCGTCCTTCAGGAGCCTATCAGCCACTTTCAAATTCTCATCAGGTCCATACAGCCGAACTTCGTGTGTTTGTCGCTCAATGTGCACACGACAGCCACTTTGCTCCTGGCCAAGTCGACAAGTCGATGCATTTCCATGTTGCGCTATGACCCAAATCGATCCCCCATGAATATCAGGAATCCACCATAAATCCCAATAGATCCACCATAATTCCCGCATTAATCCACCATAAATCCCAAAACAACTCCCTACAGGATGGGGCCCCCAAGATAGCTAAGTTGGTTTATAAGTGGCTTAACAATGGTTTATGGTAGATATAACGAACTAGTTTTCATGGGGATTATTTCATGGTTTATAAACCAACTCTTACATCACTGGGGGGCCCCATCCTGTACAAAATTCCACCATAAATCCCAATAAATCCACCATAAATCCCGCAGTAATTAACTCCCTACTAAATCCTGTACAAAATCACCAAATTTCCTCAAATTTCACCCGATTCTCCCCAGTTCCTGGATGTATTGAATCGCCGCATCCGGTGTGGTTTGTGTTCGCGTACGCATCAGCTCAGCCCAAACAGGTGCAGAGATCGGGCGACGATGGCCTGATGGTGTTCCCATCATTGTTAAGGTCATAATGGTGTCTCACAGAAAAATATTACGGTAATATTACACACAGATATTTGATTCCTTGTGATTCAAATGTGTTGATACGTTTATGGCAGTTCACTCTATAATATGATTGATATTTAGGGCAAGTGATGGTGGTAAACATTGCAATTTTGATATCAGCAGTACGAATACTATGGCAATAACAGTAATGGACATACTATGTTTGCTATCTTCATCTGTTTTGAAACCATGTGTTTGATGGTGTTTCTGATATTAATTGAACATAAGCGACATGATTATATCTTATAGTTTTTAGTATTAAGAGTGGATTTTCATGTTAGTCATGATATTTCATGGTGATATATTTATGCATATGAGGCTTTCCATAAATAGGGATACATATCCGAAAATAGATGGTTTATTTCATGGAAAATCCCAATCTAAAATGGATGATTTAGGGCTACCCCCATTTTAAGAAACCCTCATATATTTTTTGTTTACCCTCTGGTAAACTAACATAACTATGGAAAATCACTATTTTTAATGGGAAAATCCACTATAAATGGCCATTTTCAATAGCTATGTTAGTTTACCAGAGGGTAGTATTTGGGATCTATTGGCCAGCCCTCTTCAGAGAATCCCCAGCGCCTATGAGCGTTTCCAAGTGTTGTCGAAGATTCGCAATGGACTTCTCGCTTCCCCGCACCTGGAGAATGCTGCTATGGATGGATGGACTTTGGATGAAGATTGGAAAACAACGTCCCCCAAAAATAGAAAGATGCTTAGTAGTGATAGATATTGATGATAGATGACTTAGATGACTGTTCTCTATCTTTTTGAGGCTTGCTCAAAGAACCTATGTTCATATGTGACATGGTCATATGGTATAAGTTGGTCATATATCCCATATTACGGATCCCTATTAAAAATGGGGGAATCAAGGGGAATCATTGATGACAATTCTCGATGGGTTCATCCAACTCCTGACCATGGCATATGACGGCAGCCTCTCTAGTCAGACATTTTCAAATGGTATTCTGGTTGGTGATTGAGCCATCCCTCTGAAACATATTAGTCAGTTGGGATGATGACAGTCCCAATATATGGAAAAAAATCTTCCAAACCACCAACCAGTATTTGTTTGGTTTTGACATGTTTTGATACAGTCCCTAATATCAATCCTGCATCGAATAGAGCATCCAATACACCGCATCAAAGTTCGAGATGCCGGCGGATCACTGTGACTTCCTTACGACTTCCGTGACTGGTATTGAGTACATCACTTCCGTTTTTCCCCACTCAAAGCAAACTCTTCGACTCTCAGTGCTACGAGTGGATTGCACCCAGTCCCCACATCAATCATCGTTCAGAAGCAGATTTGTCGACGTCAAGGCCTTTTGAATTTGGTTCGTTTCTGAACACAACATTTGAGCATCTTAAAACAGAACTGTAAAATACTGCAAACATGGAAAAAAGATAAAAACACCCCATGCTATGCGCGTCCTTTCTCTACTTTGTATGATTTTTGGATATGTTTGGCCTGATCGATTTGCAACCCACTAGGCGTGAACGGCCATTCTGACGGGGTCAGGGCCTCCGTTCGATGCCTTCAAACCTTGATAAACTTTGGAACGAGATGTTGGAACCCTGTAGCACTGGATGTACTACTGCTGTACTGGATTCTGTGCTCATCAGCATCAGCATCTAGCGCTTCCAAAAACTGCCGATGCCGCAGGCTATCCATGCCATTTGCATGGAGTTACAAGTCGGCCATCGGCCATTGGCCTTCTGCAAAAGCAGCTCCCCAACCTGAGAATACCAAGAAAACATATGTGAAAACATGATATATCAACAATATTCAACAATCAACCATCAAACATCAACCATGGTTTCAATCTTCCGGTATTTCTGGCCATTGACCATTTCGCCAACAGATGTCATCGGATGCCTTTTTGTTGGCCCTCCTGGCTCACACAGGCGAGTCGCTGTTTTTGATGCCCTTCCCCACGATGACTGGGGTAGGTCCCACTGGTTCGGGAGCCTTTGCCTTCACCTAAGATGAGACACTTGGACGAGTTGATCACAGAAAAAGGTGACAGAATGTTTCATGAGCTTCGATGCTGATGTTTAAGAGGTTATTGGAATATATGGAATATGAACATGTCCCTAGATATTCCCAATATGTTGTGGTAATGGGAATATTCCCATGGTATATGAAATATCATAATATATATATATAATATTATATGGATATCTATAGTGTAATGGGAATATGTTGTGAACCCTAAACCCACCTTGCCGGCCAGGCCATAGATGCGCACCAGGATGACGACGAGCACGGCCAGCAAAAAGGCGCAGAGGTCAAAGACGTCGGCGCCAGTGGCAATTTGTCCGATGAAAATCACGATCACTGCCAGGGCCTCGCACTCTAACTCTGCTGGGGAAAATGGTTGGTGAAATGGTTGGTGAAACGATATTTGTGGATTATAAGGGCTATAAAATCTATAAAGTTATAAGGTGAATATACTACAAGGTGAAACAAAACAGAAAACATAGCAGATTCAGAAGAACTGAAGAAAAATGAAGTTTTGCAGAATTGAGAGAAGCACCTCGCCAACATTCTTCTGGATGCTATCCAAGGACTTCAAAAGGTACAACGTGATCAAGGACTTGCTGGTAAAGGACACTGTAACAATCCACGTTGCCATGGTCCAATGATCAAAGAATCCCACTGCATCCGTTCTGAAGGATGGTTGCGCATTAGGTTCCATGACTGCCGCAATGCCCACGGATGCGATGACACGAGACAAAGACATCAAGGACAGCTTGGCCGACATCGACATGTTGTTGAAACCTTTCAACTTGGCATCCGATAGCACGGCAGCGTAGCAACTCACTGCCACTTTGAAGAGCACCATGACCTGCATCGAAGATCCATTGATGATCCAAAATTTATACGAATATTGGCTAACATTGAGACAACTCATGAGCACCTTGAACATATGTTCCTGTTGAACTCAGAAATCTGTTGAACATTCGACGTTCCATCTTCCTTTGGAAACCGTCTTACATCTCATTTCATTTTGCTCATTTTTCCCCATTGAACTCAGTGTTTTTCCCGTTTACCCCTATTTTTTCCAGGACTTCATCACATTTTCGTGAATGTTTCAAGTTCTTCATCCATTTTCCCACCATTTTCCCATCCATTTCCCCAGCTTTCCAGCCATTTTCCCAGCATCCACGGCATCCACTGAGATCCTCACGACGCCCATCACCGGAATCCCGGCATCGTCCTTGCCCCCGGAGTCCACCATGACGAAGGCCGAAATGGCCAAAGTGGCGGCAATCAACACATTCCACTGCAGTTCACCTAGCAGCCAAATATTCCGAAATTCATATACTCTATATATATATATATCTATTTTTGTGTATACTATATATTATGGGTCCGGAATTGTTGTGTTTTTTTTTTCTGTTTTTTTTGTTTTAATCTGCTGTTCTGTCCGTTTTCTTTGCAATTTGCAGCATTTTGGAGCTGGAAGTTAGGGTTGGTTTAGGGTGTATTTATACTATGCATCTTGGGGGTTTATTTAGGCTTGAGAAGCAAAAACGCAGAAACCAGTGGAGAAGCCGAAGCAAAGAAGCAGAAAAGCAAAAAGCAGAGAAGCAAAGGAAGCATAAAAGCAAACGCAGGGAAAAGCAGAAAAGCAGAAAAATAAAAAGCAGGGAAGCATAGGGAAGCAGAAAAGCAAAGAAGCAGGGAAACACATATCCCAAAAAAATGTCCAACACGGAACAAACTAATTCCCCGAAAAGATAGGCCTGAATAATATATTATTATGAATTAGTCATATTGGTGCATATTGTATGTAGTACATGTACATTGTTATTGTAGTGTTTAGTATACATACGTATGTATGTCATGTATCTATGTTTTCATCAATATGACATTCCATTGTGATATTGCATGGCATACATATGATTTATTATGTGCTGTGAATATTTATGATTGGACTATATATCGATCTATACACCCATTGATGGAGGATGCTATGCTGCTGAAGGACGGTATGAAGCATGAAGGGTGTATAAAATCAATCATGGATTATGTTGCCAAGAAAATTGGGAAACTGATGGGAAAATGCTGGCTGGAAAATGCTGGATCTAGCCAATCTGCAACGGTCTTCTTTATATGTTCTTGGATCAATTTCAAGTGTTCATCAACTGCCATCGCGGCAAGGGGCTCTGAGTGGTGCCTTTCAGGGGTATCATCATCACTGCGGTGATCAGCAGCTTGGATTGGAGCAATAACTGGTAGACGCCACCATTCATGGCCCCCATGGACAGCATCTCCAGAAAGTCTCCGAAGGCATACCACAAACCAATGACGATGAAGACGGAAGCGCCATCAGGAATGGCCCAACAGGCTTTCACTCCTTTCATACCTTCCTCTTGCCAAGCAAGGAAGTTCACGAAAATCACTGAGAGAATCTGCGACATGATGGCAGGTGAGTTCTTGGAGTAGAGAAGCTGCCCATCAACTTTGGAATAGTCGATGACCATCGGATGCAGTGCTCGTGAGAGGATGAACACCACGAAAATGGTCATGCTGCTGCCCGCCATGACTACCCAAAATCACAGAACTGGTCAGAACTGATTGTCACTGGCAGCTTCGGTTTTCAGAGCAAGAACTGCGGAAAACATAGCAAGAAAACAAAGCAAGCTCATAGCAATACATGTTGGGATGGTTGCTGTTCACGCAAATGGGGAATGTTGGTGTTTGATGAATGGAACCGGAGATCTTCTTGTGAGACAAATTACAGGCGAACTTCTACAGGACTCTGCACCTTGAGCATGTCTGAAACGATGACCATGGCGATCAGATTGGGAGTCAAACATTTTACTTTTTGTGGAAACCCATCATGAACACATCATATGATAACACCCGCACTGGTTGCACCTGAAGGCAGGATTTGTTCTTGTCCAACTTGAGGACCGTCTCTGTTTGCTGCTTGAGATCTCGCAGGCGTCGACGGCCCCGGCCACTGAAGCTCGTCAGCAGCTCGTCGTTCAGTGGAATCTCACAAGCCACGTCGCGGTCGCTGCGGTCGCGGTACGCCATCGAAACTCGGCACAAAAAATTGATGGATCCGGCGATCTCTTGGCCGGTGGCACCTGGCCCGGTCCCCTAGTCCTGGTCCGGAGCTGCTTGTCCCAAACCCTTGAGCCCAGGCAGTGTCAGGTGTTCAGAGGTTGACAAAATGTGAAGATGAAATCATGTGCTGACTCTTGACTCTTGGAGATTAAAAGAACTCATGTATAACTGGGCAACCTTCTGATATCTGCAAGCACATCAGAATTCAAATTGACAAATGCTGTGCCAAGATGCCACAGACTTTGGCAAGAGCATAGGAACCAAAGCACGCTGCAATGACAAAGATGGTGTGAGCACCATGCCTAGGGTCATCTTTTGAAATATCAAAACATATCAAAACATATCTGGTTGTTGGTTTCAATCTCTCTGACAAATATGAAACTCAGTTATACTCAGTTGGGATGATTATTCCATATAGTATGGAAACATCATGTTCCAAACCACCAACCAGATTTTTCAAAACTGGTGATAGGTCCGCCTTCTTTTTCCAGGATGACCTAAACTTGATCTAATTCACGATGTACGACAGCATGGATGCCGAGCTGCACGTAGAGAACAAAGGCTCCGGAGAGCATCAAACATGGCCAGATCCTGGAACGAAACTGCAAGTGACATTCTGATGAAGAAAATATGTGGCAGTTATTCCGGCATCAAAAAGTGTCATAACTGGAACATCATGTAACATCAAGTCCTGCGACGTCCCAAAGCAGCACCTCACTGGCATCACAATTTGCAGCTTGAGCCTTTCACTCCAGATTGAGCTCACCACAAAAAACTCAGAGCTCAAGCTGCACTCAGATTCTGACGTGCCAAGATGTGTGCAGCTGCTGCTAAGGACAGCAACGGCAAGACCTTTCTGTATTCTCGCCTGATTTGACATCTGCTGGGTGCAAGTCTTGCGGTTCTGCTCCAATGCCCAGACCAGGAGTAATTTCCATGCTGAGCACGGCACCATTGAATATCTGAAAGGTCTATGGGGTACCTGATACAGTGAGTTCTGGCGATTTTTCTTTCCGGTTGCAACTTCCAGCCGAGCTTCTTGGGCCAGAAGTACGAATGGTGAAGGTAGGAGGAACACCTGCAGATCAACCACCACCAAGATCCACATGACCGAAATATGCCGGACATTTCTGGTGTCCGCACCTTCTGTCCTGATTGCACATTTCGGCCAGTTCTGCAGCAGCATCTGGTAACTTTCGGCAATAGACCTTCAAAATGATGAGATACCACCTCATTTCAAAATCGCCCGGCAAACATCCTGACATCTTTTGAATGTCGAACAAAGAATCAACAACATATAAATCAGGTTCAGTCAATAAATCAGTGATAAACTCAGGGCCAAGGAACAACACAAATTCAACGGTATACCACCGTGCCATGGCTCTGATCTATCGCCGCCCTGGGCATGGTGAGCTCACCGCTGAGAGGCAACCCTGGCTGCTTCATGACCATCATGACCCTTGGGGAATCCAACATTAGCAAGGGAAATCCCCTATCAGATACATTCAGATACATTCAAATACATTCAGATACATTCAGATACTACTGGTTTTGTAAATGGGGGATTTTCCATTGCCATGGCCTTGATGACCGGAGGCTACTTTCGCACTGAACTGAACAGAATGGCATGGTTTCTGTCTTGATTTACATGGCATGTTCGTCAAGCTTCTTGATCTTCACCAATGACAGGCCCTCAAAATGCCTCAAAACAACAGCAGCCTTTTCTCTGATCACTTGTCATGCGATGTGAACGGGTGAAACATGCTGAGTTTGTCAGACAATCCGCCAGCTCCTGCAGGAAAAATCACTGGAAGCTCTAGTTGAGCCAGCTTTTAGAATTAGAACAAAGGAAAAGGACCTGGTTTCAGTGGCATCAAACCACTTACATGCCACTTAGAAGCACTAAGTGCCTCCGGACTTTTCACATGTTCAATCATGGTGCAAATGCTCAAAGCCAACTGGGCACTGTTGCTCCGTCCTGCCAGTTGCTCTCGAGCAGCGATATCTGCGGAAACGTCATGAGGCAATCCTGGCTACAAAAGCTGACCGCCCCAGGCCACCCAGTAGCCTAGTGCAACACATCAATGTCCTGGATACACTGCAGCAACAAATTGGCACGTTACCAACAGAAACTGACGGTTTGCAGCAGTCAGCTTGATAGACAAGTTGGATAGCCACAAGCTGAATCGAGACAAATTTGATAGAGATAGGTTTGACAGAGACAAGTGTGATAGAGAAAAGAGCAGGAGGCGGGAAGAGGCTGGACGAGGAAGCGGCGAGATGCACGAAACTGTTTCAAGGCACCACTGGTGGGTACCAGAATGGCGCTGTGCTTCTGAACTGGTCTGACCCCTAAGGCCCAACAGGTCTCCAAAACGGGGATTAGGCGCTTGAATCTATGACAAAATGTGACTTTGGATCAGTTAAATGTCAAATAAAGATATCACTGATATCACAAGGATGTCCGACACCAGAATCACCACAGAATGATAGAATCATGCTTTGATTTACAATTTGAAATTTCGGGTGGAACCGATCAACAGCTACAACTGATCCGATGAAGCCATCTGTACTGCATGCCATTCTCAAATTGATTGACATCTTGGTGGCCAATGAAGTCTGCTGCACGTGTGGCAGCGCTCAAAATTGGCAGTTTGTTGGGTACCTGAAGTAGATGCCTGGCCACACAAAGAAATCGCAACCGGAACGCTGGAAACATGACAAATAAATACAATTACTATCAATCATAGTATCATTTATTATCAATTAATACATGCCGCTGATGAAATCAGATGCAAAACGGCCGGCCGATTTCAACTCAAAGATGTGGTATGGTTTGCGACAATTGTCCACAAGAAAAGCGGTGACAAATCACATGTTTGGGTTTGCACGAGCCAATTGCGGCAACCCCAGGCCTGGAAAAAACTTCGCCAGCGAAATAAATCGCTGGTGCGGCTCGATACCTCCGCAGTGTTTGCAGCTGACTTGTCTAGATGGTCTGGGCATATCTGGGCAAAAACATGGATATTGATGATAATTATTGACGTCATGTGGAATCCATGCATCTGTCTTCGGCACCTGACCACCACTTCAATCCACTTCCCTGAGAACACATGACAATGTAACACATTGGCCTGACCATCACAGAGACATCCGCTTTCTGCGCTGGTCACCAGCAGCCTTGGGAAGGACCAGTACCATGTGTGCTCTCTCGAACTGTTCAGCAAGAGTGATATATGCAAAACTATGCAAAAACACCATCACTCAGAAAATACAGACAGCAATCAGCTCAGCATTTGGTCGCTAAACATCAATTTCTGATTCTTTCAGCTGAATTTCTTGACATGAAGAATGGCCGTCTACAACATCACAGAGCTTCTCGGCGCGCCTGACGGCGATCTCTTTTCTTCAAGACCTTCTCGTAACGCGCCCTATCCAGCAGCCTTGGCAGCCAGAGAAGCACCGGCACCAAGCTACAGCATCTCAACTCGGAGTAGTGGAAGCTCACAAGTTAATGTGGACAAGTCAAGGTGGAAAAGAAATTGCAACGAACTTTACATGTCAAAGCCTTCATTGACAGAACTCTACATAAAAAGATTGCTCAAACACATGAAGCAGACCGCAAACCGCTTGCTGTTCATACAACATGCAATGTTGGCATCCAATGCATAGGGCCTATAGGAGTACTCATGCAATGTCTTGTGTCTTTGACGTCGACCTCCACGTATCTATCAAGTATCTGTAAATTCGAGTTCAATTTCTCGTTCCAGCACACAAACCTCCCGGAAAAAAGTCGGTAAAGCTGAAGTTCAATATGTCAAGCAACTACTGGCCATGAATCGTTAAATCTGTCTATCTGACCACTCTGACCTAGTATCGGATTGTCAGCATCTGAATATGTCTGAAGCCTATTTTGCGCAGTCCAACATTGAAACGGAAGTTTTTTATGCAAGGCTAGCAACTCTCGGCATGTCTGCCTCACAACTCCCCCGATCCAACCGATCATGACATTCGTCACGTGGGCGTCCACATGATCGAAGCCAACGCTGTCCTTCACAGCTGAGGACAACATAGGTTGAGCCCTTGAACCCGGGATTGGAATCTGACATCATTACAAGGATATTGCTGCTATCTTGCCTAAGACTGTAAGACCAAGCAAAATTCTCCAGGTGCCTTGCTAAACCTGCAACCCCACTTGGTAAAAAACTTCATTGAAAGTCCCTATCGACGTGCCGTGAACATGCAGGCGAACACCTGGTGTGGATTCTTGAGTTCCAAAAACACACGCCCTAAACACAGCCATAGCACGAGTCGTCCAACTGCCGTATCAGCTGTCACTGTATCTGTTTCGAACAAGTCTTCTCCCTTCCCTTCCAGCGCCTGGATCAGGGACTTCCTTGGAAACGGTTCAACATGGCGCAGCGAAGCACAAGAGTCACCACGGATGTCCATTTGTGGTGTGAGAAACATCGAATCATCCCATTGCGTGATAAGTTTCACTTTGATCTCATCCTGAATACTCCAAGCTTTGGCTTCTTCCGAGTCGACCTGACTGATAGCTTCGATGACCTCATCGATGCCGTCGGAGCCCTGTGCGATCTGCCGCTGCATATGATCTGATGCATCCTTTGGCATGATAAACTCCACCTGGGGCAGGCACAAGTGGTGGAAAGATTTGGAAAAAAACATGTGCCGACTTGGGCCTGGCATTGACGTATAGGTGCTGAGCCTGTTGAGCCTAAAAAATGCTTAAGTAACGTAAAATACGCAGACCTATACTGCCTTCATCTATCTTCATCTGCCTTCCAAAAAGCTGCAAATGATCCGAGTTTCGGAAAACTGGGATGATTCCAACATCTTCCAACCGTCGCTTCAATCTGAATCGTGGAAGCCACAAATTGCTCATAGACAGTCCACACACGAGTCAAATATGTGGGTTGATCCCAAGTGTCCAGAATCGCAACCATTCTTCCAATCCTCTTCAGATTTGTTTCGAACACCTCTTCCAGATTGTCGCTGCCACTGCTGCTCTCTTCAACCAGGATTCTGTACTGGTTGTTGGCAAAAAAACACATGAAGAAGTAACAGGGGCCAACCAGGTTTTCCTGAAATGTTCCCAAAGCGCTCCGCACCTGCATGCGATTGTTTGGGCAAACATGGTTGTTTCTATGTGCACTTTTGAATATGTTTGCAAAAATTTCGGAAGATTGAAACCTGAACATTCCTGAATAAAACGTTCAACACGGTTCAACATAAAACATCAGAATCAATCGAATAAAACAAACAATTTTTTCTTTGCTAGCTGCTACAGGCTGTATAATCGTCAAGCGTCCACAGTTTTTTTGCGCATCAGTTTAAGCGTGGAACAAACGATGGTAAACAAAAAAAACACAGCGCCATTGAACTGGGTCGGAAAGGAAACATCAAAACAGTCTGTGAACACAGAAGGGGAACGTGGAAACAGACTACATGAAAGAAAATGGAAGCAACATTCCGATAAAATGCGAGAAATTAAGAAGTGCTTTAGTCCGTGTGATATTTCCAAGTCTTACGCTCCGAACTCAGGTTTTTTTGTGCCAGCTTAATCCCAAATCCTTATGCACTTGGTACCGGCAGGAAAGCAAACACATACCTCCCTACCCAAACGTCAATTATATTCAGCCACTTGCCGCATTACCAGTAATGCTCGGCCCATGCCGGGGCGGAAGTATCGAGAAAAAAAACTATAGGTAATCAATGGCCTATAGGAAAGTTTTTGCGATGCAGAAACAACGAAGGGCTGAAGTTGTGAGGTGCATCAGCGAATGAACAAATGGTTGTTGAGATGCCAATGAAATGGCATGAAAAAGTCCGTGCACAACTCAATGACTGAACCAATGAACCAATGAACCAATGAATGGATGAACCAATGAATCAATGAGTCATTGAATCACTGAATCAATGAAGCAACAAAGCAATGACTCAATGAAGCAAGCAACCAGTGAACCAATGAATCGATGAATCAATGCATGAACGATTTAGTGAGTTGATGAATGAATGAATCAATGAATCAATGAATCAATGAATGAATGAATGAATGAATGAAATGAAATGAAATGAAATGAAATGAAATGAAGTGAAGTGAAATGAAATGAAATGACTGAATGAATGAATGAATGAATGAATGAATGATTCATGAATGCATGAATGCATGAATGCATGAATGCATGAACGAATGAGTGAGTGAGTGAATGAATGAATGAATGATTGAATGAATGAATGAATGAGTGAGTGACTGACTGAATGAATGCATGCATGCATGAATGAATGAATGAGTGAGTGAGTGAGTGAATGAATGAATGAACCAATGAATGAATGAGTGAATGAATGAATGAATGAATGAATGGAATGAATGGACTGAATGGAATGAATGGAATGAATGGAATGAATGGAATGAATGGAATGAATGGAATGAATGGTCTTGATGGAATGAATGGAATGAATGGAATGAATGGAATGAATGGAATGAATGGAATGAAAAGAAATGAAATGACATGAAGTGAAGTGAAATGAAATGAAATGACTGAATGAATGAATGAATGAATGCATGCATGCATGAATGAATGAATGAGTGAGTGTATGGAATGAATGGAATGAATGGAATGAATGGAATGAATGGAATGAATGGAATGAATGGAATGAATGGTCTTGATGGAATGAATGGAATGAATGGAATGAATGGTCTTGATGGAATGAATGGAATGAATGGAATGAATGGAATGAATGGTCTTGATGGAATG
>Ga0126342_10006063_pt1 | contig 21328 bp, 18 predicted proteins | sample Cyp1metagenome_FD_92528 | JGI IMG/M metagenome (GOLD analysis project Ga0126342, IMG submission 92528) | Coral microbial communities from Lord Howe Island, Old Settlement Bay, Australia - Cyphastrea 1 metagenome | ecosystem: Host-associated > Invertebrates > Cnidaria > Coral ...
AAAAAAGAAGACAGAGAATCACAAGTCTGGGTCAAAGCAATTGAGCCACAAGAACAGATTTGGAGGCCGGGCGGGCCCCCAAATCCATAAATAATTTTCGCAGGGTCGAAAGGCCAACGCAGTTGCTGGTTTTCGAAGATGGTTTTGACCATACATGAAGGAGTTGACAAAAAAAATGGATGATTTACTGCAACTAGTTTTTTCTTTGGTGCTGGGACCAGCAATTATTGACTTCCATAGTCAGATGAAGCTGCCAGAACTCAGAGGAGTCATTGATCCAACTCCCTCGCTTTCAGCGGCTTGGCGGATTCGAGTGGTTTTCTCTCATGGGGTAGACTTTTCCAACCAATTGGAATAGACCACACCAAAAGCTTACCAAAAGTGCCGAAATGTCAGGTCCCTCAATCTTTTTGGGGGTTTGGAACATGTTGGAACGTAAATCACGAGTTGAACAGGTGTTGGCAATTCTTGACACAAAAACTCAAGAGTCGCAGGGGGACCCATCATCTCTTCCATCGAGGCCACAGAACATGTCCAACTTGGTCTGGGCCTGTGCGACTGTGATGTACAAAGACGAGGCACCAGGGGAAAAGGATGTCTTCCATGGTCATCCGCAAATGGTTTCGTTTGAAAATAGGCTAGCCTGAAACTCTTACGGTGGATCATTATACACTTAAAGTCGCCATACATCGAGGTACACCCCCCAAAGTTCTGGTCAAAGCCGTGCCAGATTTGTTTGTTATATTATATCATGTAATGTCCCCATGGCGTTCCGACTGATCTTCCCACGGTCACCATGCGCCGAGGCAGCCATGCGCACCGTGGCCAGCAGCGCAGCCTTGCGCGTGGCGGAGTTCGGGACGCAGGATCATGTGGTTTTCTCTGTCGGATTCTGTCCCTTCTGGTGCCCCCTCAACAAACTAACATAGATGTGGAAAACCCATGAAACCCCCCTATTTGTAGATTCTTTTCATGCGGAAACCTTGGGTTTTCCACATTTATGTTATAGTTTGCCTTCTGGCATCTTCTGGCAATGAAACATGGCAATGGAACACCCACTACAAAAGGACATAACGATTTTCTGGGCATTTTGAAGGACCGCAGGCCTTGATTTTGACGTGGTTTGAAGGGTATCTGGGTTTGTCTTGGAGTTGGGGACTCCCATTATCCAAAAAGTTCGTTGAACCTTTGCGTTGGGGCTTCCAAGTTTTATACCGATGCATGATTCGCGTTTGATTGAGGTTAACCTTTCACGAATTGCATGGTTATGGATGTAGACTGCATTGTTTCCTGGTGTCAATATATGGGTGTCAATCACCTTGTTTATCCGTTTATCCATGATTTCAATTGTTTTTTGGAAGCTCTTTGAAAGCACAAGAGGATGATCCCTGAGCGCGGTGCCAGGAATTGTCTAACCTCACCTGGGGATTGGCCACCCTCGGCATCTTATGTGAGGCCACTGCTGGGGTTTGGCCCTGGGATCTTGTGGTTGATGGTTGTTGGATGTGTGGTGGAAGCTGTTTTTGTTGATCCAATAACATCCAATAACTTTCAGAGACTACAGCAGTAAGTTGAAGCTTCCCGGTTTACAATTATCATTCAAGGAAGCCTGGCCCAGAACCAGCTACCTGTCACATACATGAGTAGCTGCCTCCTCGGTCCCTGGAGGATTGGATGGAGGCCAGTGGGGCGGAGATGATGAAACGCTCACGAGACTGCGTTCCACAAGTGTCTTTGAAGCGTGGAGCTGGGCTGGGGCTACTGTTGGTGCCGGCCAGTTGATTGGTGAAGGAGGTTTGAAGGTATTGATGATGTACGGAGGTTCAAACTTTTGAATTCCTGATTGCAAAGGCAACCATGGGCCAGAAAACAAAGTTGTCTCATTGGCCAAGACCAAGGATCTCTCGAACACCCTATGGGCCTATGGCACCTTGAAGCACAAGCGCAACGAGCACATGCGCGCCATCAACTGGGAAGTAATGCGTCAGATCGAGTGGTTCTCACCACAAGGAGTGAATGTTGGGCGCTGGAGGGCTGGAGCCCTGCATTCCAGGTTAAGCAAAATTCTAATGAAAGTTGTCGAGGTTTCCTGCCGTTCATCCAGGAGTTCTGCCATAGAATTTCCCAATAGAGCTCTAGTTGAAGCAGGGTAAACCCAAGATATGCATTGAAAAAGGATCCCTTTTTCAGGTCTCAGGGGTCAAGATGTCAGATTCCCAGCCAGGCTTGTCAAACGTGATTTGGGGCCTCTCCGCCGTTGAGTATCGAGATATGTCCCTATGCTGGTGAGGGGTTCGGCCTGAATCGTGCTTTCATGTCGATCAACTGATGCAGAGTTTCGAACAGGTGCCTTCTGAATGACCAAATATAAAGATATCGATGTGACATCCACTTTTGCTGCTATCATTTTTCGCAGCTATCATCCTCTATATCATTCTTGGTTCGTTCGCTTTCCAGTTCTCGTTGGTCGAAATAGACATGTCCGAAGCTTCGCCCAGGCTCCAAACGATTCTATCGCCATTTATCCCCATCTATGGAGTTTGCTCAAAACATATCAAAAAAAACATGTTTTTCCTCCTGAGTTCCAGATATTTTTTGGCGCTCCTTCAACTTCAATCCACTTTTTGGATCCTTTTGGATCATTCCTCAATATTCTTCATAATTCTTCATCAGTGCTCACCATCTTCCATTTCATCATGTTCAAACATATTGTTTCATCATTTTTGTAGGTCATATCCCATGACCAGATGACCATCCCCTTTTCATAACACGCCATGCCGAGGAAGGCCTTGACCTGCATCAATGAAGAGGTGATCCGTCGACCCATGGAGCAGCTGACGCCACCCGATATCTCCACGTGCCTCGAAGGGGCTTAAGAACTTAACTGAAAATTCAAGAAATTGTTCAGCATTGGAAGCACTGGATAATTAGAGATTCGAGAAAGTGGATTAGATTTTTTGGGTGGGATGTTGTGGGTGATGAAAATGGGAGTGGTATTTTGGGAAATCGGAGTTCCAGAACCACCAGGGGCCATTCTGAGTATCCCACCTGCAGATATCATCAGATATCTGCCATTTAAGAGGTCTATCTATTAATCCGACCTGAGCCCAGACATCCCCAGACCAAGTCTTAGACATTGCCCATTTAACATGTTGCCTGGTTGGTGGTTTGGAACATCTTCTATTTTTAGTATATTGGGAATAGTGATCCCAACTGACTTTCATATTGTTCAGTGTTTTTTTTTTCAATCACCAACCAGTTGCGTAATATGTTGCTATTCTTCAGGTCCCATGTTCCATGACACCTGGCCACTTAACGGCAAAGGTTGCTCTACAGTTTTGCGGTGCTCGCTTGGATGCATGAGGTGCAGCCGGTGGCATAAAGAGGTCCTATGATTGATGGATGATGATGTGATGGTAATGATAAATTAGATGATGGTAATGAGAAATGATGGGTGATCAGTGATGATGATAGAATATGGTCATGATTAGATAATATAGATGATGGATGATGATGGTGATAATGAGTAATGATGGTTCTGAATAGCTGTCATCAACATAACAACATGCCGTTGACAGCGTTTACAAAATGCCATTGAACTCCGTGGTTTGCTTCCTGTTCAGAAATGCTTTATACATGGTGGATTTCTCAGATGTGTATCTCTGAAACTGGGGTATACCTCAACCATGGCCATTTCATATTTTTTTATACTATACATTTTACAATCATTTTACTTTATAGTGATGAAGAGTAACCGTTTTAGTAACCCTTGGACTTGGAGACATTCTCCGCCACAGGATGCCCTGCGAAAGCTCCGCCGTGCGGTGCGCGCCAAGATGCAAAGCTTCGCGTCCAGAGATGTGGCGAATGTCTCCTGGGCCATGGCTGCTCGGTAGATTGGGATGTGGTAAGCCATAGAACAAAACTTTATATTATATATTATTAAGTATAATATATGCAAATGCACATGTATGTAGAATTATTAATTAGTTCTGTGTTTTATGATCTGTATGCATATAGAGTTATGATGAGTTATCTGATTATAATAGGTATATAAGTAGTGTGGATAATGAATAGTGGGATGTTGAGATGATGTATAAAGTGGTTGCCGTAGATTGGGGGGTGGCAAAACCAACGCCATGAAGCAAATCGAATTTGGCCGTTTGGTGATTGTAAGATGTCAAACCCTGATAGGTCATGAGGTTTGCAGTTTTTTTCCGCACAAACCAGGCGAAAAGACTTCAGACACATCAAGACACCGATCTACCATGTTGGTGGTTATTTAGTTATGTGTCTTCATAATGGGTGATGTACTGGTTGGTGGTTCGGAACATTTTTTATTTTTTCATATTAATATATATTCGGAATAATCATCATCCCAACTGACGAACTCCATCATTTTTCAGAGGGGTAGGGCTCAACAACCAACCAGTGTATGATCTATAATGATCTGTAATGGACAATAATAATGGATAATAATGGATGATCTACAAAAAGCGGTTTCCAACCATTGCATGTTTTTATGCTTCAGAAATATGGCATTTCTTATGATTTCATATGGCGTAGCATGGACGAGTTCCAGGTCACTTTATCGCACCGGGACGATCGACTCTTCGAGATGCTCATGGAGAAGGTGCCAAGACCAGCAACGTAGCCATGGTGATGACCCATAGAAATAGATGGTTTACCGAACTTAATAGCATGGTGGATCTTTCCATGGCAAACTGTTAGTCATAACCAGATGGTAACAAGTTCAGACAACTCCATAGAGAATTCTATAGATCTATTCATATGACAAAACATCAAATATCATCGTCATCATCATCATCATCATCATCATCAAACATCAAACATCAAACATCAGACATCACCAGCATCCAACAAAAAGATCAACTCCATATCAACTCCAAACCATCCCCCCATCCCCACCCCCACCTACCGTAGCAAGGCCGAGAGTTTGGTGCCCGAGTTCACCGTCACCGGGCTCTGCAACGTGGCCTGGGCCTTCGTGCGCTTCGGCCTTCCCGTGCCGGGCGGCTTGGCGCGGGGCATCGCGCAGGATGGGGAGATGCCCAAACAAAAAGCTGGGTGGAAAAGATCTAAATTTGTAATGATTTCAGGATATATATGTGATAGATATATATATATATATATATGTGGTTATATGTGGTTATATGGTTACCTATATATGTTTTTTTTGGCTGTTTTTTGAATTACTGGAAGGCTGATCGTGTAACTGATGGTGGTTGCATGGCTGATAGTCGATGTATAACAGCCCAACGGTTGCGGGATCGACGCCAGGAGACGCTTTCGCGTCGCGACGAGCTTTTTGAGGAGCCTGGGGACGCTGTGCTGCTGTCGGATGCTGTGTGCAGTGAGCCACTGGGATGGCGAATGGGTCACTGCGGAAAAATCGAACAACCTCACAAGAAACCAGTGAAGGTTAAGGGGAAATACCCCCCGGTAAACTAACATAGCTATGGAAAATAATCATGTTTAATAGGTATATCAACTATTTCTATGTGCCATGTTCAATAGCTATGTTAGTCATTACCAGAGGGTATGCCAAAAGTTGATTGGTGCAGGCTGAGAGGGCCACAATGGTTGGATCAGATCCGGATGAGATCGGATCGGGGCTCAAAAGTTGGTTCAGTTCCCGGGGCTGAGAATTCCCGAGCTTGGTGCCACCATGAAAACAGCACACCCAATAACAAGCCATCCCAGTAACCAACCATCAATTAGGGAAAGGGGTCCTTTTAACAAATGATGCAAAAAATGGGCATACCATGACCATGGCATACCCAACTTCATCCAATTTCAAAAACCCTATTGGAATTTGATGTTGAAAAAAACAACAGGATCACTAGGATGCCATCGAAGCAGATGGTCCTTTTTTAGCTGAGTCGTTCAGCCCAGGTGGCGCCAGCATGTCTCAGACTCTCTCTTTGACCGCTGCGATGCCATTGGCAGGCCGGGACATGATGGGACCCAGGGGACCCATGGGACCCTGACCGGAGGCTTGGAGCAGGGTTAGATGGTAACCATCTGGTTATGACTAACACTTTGCCATGGAAAATCACCATGCTATTAATAGGTAAACCATCTATTTCTATGGGCCATGGCTTCCATGGCGAACTGTTAAATAACCAGAGGGTAAGCTCTTTCGGCCGGCGTTGGATTCCGTCAAGCCATCTCTTGCTGCATCAGTACGTTTTCGAGTTGCTTGATTTGCCTGGCATTTTCGCAGGATGGCCTGCAAAAACGTGAGCAGCACATCTAGTCACACCCAAAAAAGATAGGAAAAAAGTAGAATTTACAATCCTACAAAAAATGGCCATAAACTATAAATTGTATATTCTCCTTACTAGTAACAGTAGTTTATCCTTTATCACCTTTATCCCAATCCTACTAAACAATCACAGTAAAAATGGCGATTTACTGTTCAATCATTTTTCTATCCTTTTCGGGTGGTGTAACCACCGCAGGGAGCCGTACCAAGACGTCCTGGTCTTCCTGGAAGATTGGCACAACGTCCCCGCGCTGGGCTGCAGCCCAGCCGAGGCGGACACCTACCAGTCTCGAGCGCCTCGGTTGGGGTTTGGGATGGTCTGGGACAGCCCAGGGAGGGGTTGTCCTTGGGGAAAAATGATGGAAAAATGTGAAGAAAGTTGAAACTTCTGGGCAGAAAAACCTATGGTTTCACAATGTTTCACATATTTTCACATCGAGAACACTGGATTGAATGGGCAAAAAAAAACGATGGTTTCACAGTGATTTAATTAATAAAAAATAAATAGTAAACGTGATTGAGTGGAGAATCTTGAACGTATTAGTAGGTGAATCATATACCAAGGGGTGGTATTGGATGATTCTCCATGCCGCATGCCTATCTCAAGTGCACTTGCCATGACTTAGCTGATCTGAAAGCTCTGGATTTCGCCTCCAGTGTTGATGCCCCACAGTCTTCAATAGTCACATATCCCCTTACAGTCATATTAAACACAGCATTTAGCTACGTATATATATATACTATATGGATCTATATGGTCTAAAATATGGATAAATCCACCTACCCAGATAACTGGTTTCTGGGTGGTGTTGAATATTGGAGAGAAAGGAACTCATTTCATTCACCAGCGCGCCAGCGCTGAGGTCACTGGTTTCAAAACCATCCAACTGGGTCGCCGGATGACCTGTGAGTGCCTCGGTGAAGTGCGGTCCAGGGAAAATTCACGTGGTTAGGTACAGAGAAAGAAACATTGATTGAATATGACTGCGTTGTGATTTCTATCCCTTTCCATCCCTTTCTTGTTCTAGTTTGAACGTCTTAAGAATGAGCAGCAGGCTCAGAATCAGCAGTTACGTTTGCATCACAGCACTGCTGAGGATGCTGAAGAGGTTTGGCATCATCGAAGATGATCCCCAGATCTTTTTGCCTCTCCGACGCATGCGTGAAGAGTGGCTGCTGCACAACATCCGGACAGCAACTCGCTGGGGATCAGGGGCTGGTTTGATGGGGCCTGATGATGAAGGCATCATGATGGGTAAATGGCCATGATGGTCCTCATTGCTCTTTCAGTTCTTTATCAAAAGGATTTATCTTGAAAAGTTGCAAGCTGTACTTTAACATGTGGTTTTAAGCAAATGGCTGGAACAGGTGGAAGAAACAAAGTCGCGTCCGAAGGTCTAGGGTGCACTGAACCATTCAGCCGTTGCCCATTGCTTTTTGCTGTGGTAATCTTAGCACAAGGCCTCGTGACGACCAAAAGCTGAGGCATATGAACAAGACCCCACAGATGCTACCATGAAGCACAAGACGACGTGTGCCCTTGCCGCAACAGGTGTCATCACCCTGGGCTTAAGCGTTTGAGCGGATTATCATGTTAATTCTGGTCGTCAAGAATGCCAATGCGTTTTATTTCATTGACAGTCACTGACCAGCCTCATGCTGCTTGTCAAGATTGTAGACTCTTTCGGATCCCAAACTCAAGGTATCCCTGCAGCCGAGCCAACCACCCCAACCTTCTCCCCAGGTACCTGGCAGTTGACCTTCTCCGACGGCACCCCATTGGTGGAGCCCCAGGTGGTGGCCAGCGGAATGCCCATGGAGGAACCCATCCGTTTCGTGGCCTGCGTGGTGGAGCACTCTCGGTCCAACGATGCGGAGTTCCAGGTGCTGAACAAGGCGGCCGAAGCTTCGCCCCATGGGGGGGACGTGGGGGGTACAAATGGACCACCGGTCAAAGGTGGTGATTCTACATTGGGTGTGTTTGAAAATGTGGGGATTATGTTCAAATGGCAATTTTGATAAGGAAAATGATGATAATCCATGTGAATATTGGGGACACCATGATATTTTAAGACAAACCCGTATGAGGTGCTATGATATCATATGATATGATATGCAATGATATGCATTATATGCATTATAGAAGAACTGGGAAGAGGGGATTGAATCGGACTGAACATTATTGAACCACCAAATGTTTAGGAATACTATCAGCAATTTAACAATTTGGGCCCAACAATCCAGTCAAGGAGCTTAAACCTGATGAGTGACAGCTGTCCCAACCAACGTTGTGATTTCCTGCTTTGGTGTTTGAAAGGCCGAACCATACGAAGAGTCCCGGGTCCTGTTGGGAATGAGCCTTGAAACCCCGGAAGTCTGTTGGAAGTGGCAGCGCGTCATCCACCATGGTGTCCGAGGACCATCTCCTGAAACTGGGGCCATCGGTGAAGGGAACTCTGCGGCTGGATGTGAGCGAAATTCCGTGCTTATCCTGCGCCTCGGGCTGACATGTCAGAGTTCATGTTTTTCGGACCAGGGTAATTAAGGGCATAGGTTAGGAGGACCCTGTCAAAAGAATTGATGCAGGGAGTATGAGAGAATATCAGAATTCGATTACTGTTTGGAGTCCTTTGAAGATCATCATTTGAGAGATGCGGCATGAGAAAAGACCAAATGGTTTGGCTTTGTCCCTGAGCATCAGAGTTTTCAGGCATGGGCGCGCTGCGCCAATTTCAGAAGACCTTCCCCTCAGTAGCGCTGCGAATATCCTTCAGCATCCGCAAAGTTTCGGAGATTTGCGAGGCTCAGAGAGATGCGGGGAGATGCAGGGTACCTTACCATGCACTGATGTGGACGTGGAACATCACCAGACAGACCTGGAAAGTCATTAGCGGAAAAGCACGTGCAAAAAAAATATGATTACCTTTCAGGATACCGGCACTGGAAGATCCAGCCTTTGGGTTTGTCATTTGTTTTGTCATCATTTCACCAGGCTTATCATCTCCATTCCCAGATGGCCTGTTGCCGAAGAAACATGGCAGGCTTGAAACACATCTTATCACATCTTGTTTGACAAGCAACAAAGTTAGTTCACCAGAATAATGATGCACTATACGGAGTGTTGTCCTACCCCTCACTTGAACAAATGGGTCCTGACCACCAAGAAAGGTAACATAACAGCTGGGACATCTCGAAAAAGACCTTCCCAGAGTAGATGTAAAGACCAGTTTGCCGGAATCTCCAATATTTACCGGTGGTGGTTTGGAACATGTTTTATTTTTCCATATATTGGGAATAATCATCCCAACTGACGAGCTCATATTTTTCAGAGGGGTAGGTATACCACCAACCAGTGTATGATCTGTAATGGACAATAATGGATAATAATTTGCCGGAATCTCCAATATTTATATATATACTCCGGCAGAAAAAACAATGGTTTCCTGTAGGATTTTCCCCTTACCCGGAGCCACCATCCATCGAGCCATGGATCTCCGATCGCCGCAGGATTGTTCCGGCGACATCGACCAGCCGTTGCCCGTACCCCCGCGGCAGCCCAGCGATTTGCCATCTCCGTTGCCACAGGAGCTGCTGGTGATGCAACCACAAAATGGGATTAGTTGATAAAAACATGATAAAAGATGATAGAAACCTAGTATGTTCATATTGTTCATATTGAAATATCTAGCGACCACAATAAGAATATTGTTTTAATTGATGGGTATGATGATTCATGTCCCTTTTCGCGAATCATTGTTGATAAATCTGTACGTATCTCCAACAGGAAAATCCCTTTCCTCAGCCCATCTCAACAGGGTTCCCATGTTGGATACGTCACCGGGTGTGCCATGCGATGGCACTCCACTTGCAGGAAATTCTGGACAATCGGGGCCGGGGGCAGCGAACAGCTGCACCACAGGTGGGACTGTCGTGGTTTACCATCGGGAACCCTGGGCTGTTGGGAGCAATTCCCTTAGAGGTGTAGAATATTGTAGAATGGAAGAATAGATCAAAGGTGCTTCGTCTCTAACATGTTGCCTTACTGATTTGACCCTGTTGATCTTAAAGTTTAGGGCCTGCCACTTCTCTGAGTTGCCTTTTGATTGCATGGTTTAATTTATGCCGGGAAGTGAGATGACACACAGACTGTGACAGCAAGCTAGGACCGTGGATTATCCCGTTTATCTTAATGATATGAATTAGGAATTTGATACTGAAATTGAAACTATACATCAGTGATCATACCATTTACATCATTTCACATCTATCATTTAGTATATTATAGTATATTTGCCATCAATCTTTCAGCACTCACCTGCCCAGGCACCGCCGCCGCCACCGCGGCGGACGCAGTTCCGGCGGCCGCCGGAGCCGAAGGCGGGGCGGTGTTTGGGACGGTGTGGAGGGTCACACCTGTTGTGGCGTCGCCCGGTGAGAATCTCTTTGCAAGAAAGGCACTTGAGATTATAGAGGTGTAAAAATCAATAATTGGCTAGATTTGACTGAGAATGGGGTGTGCAAATATGTGCAAATGGCCAGATTCAAAGATCTGAAATTGAAAGTAATATTGTGGAGATATTTTGAGATGGTTATATACACGCCCTGGACACTGGCAAAGGCATTGGGTGAGTAGTTGCTGCCTTATTTGTCCCTCTTTCAAATCGCCCCCCCTGAGGCCGAGCTGAATGGTGTTGGTGCAGATCATCCACCAGAAGTTTTGAATGGCTACCATGAGGTGAGCTGGGTCGGCTTGATACGAGTTAGGATGTCATAACAGGTTGGAAGACTCAGAAAACTAACGAAGGGAAAACATGACGATCCAAGTGCAGTGGTTCAATCTTGGTTGCACATCAATCAGAGGAAAATGAATCGTAAAGCTTTTGGTTTCCAACCCTTTTCCAGCCTATGAAATATGCGGCAAGAGGGCGGAAATCAAAGACGCCAGGAAAGTCATGAAGAAATCATGGCAGGAGGTCAACCACACCAGTCTATGCTTTGAAATCATCATGCTTTGAAATCAGCATGGAAAAACATCATGATAGAGGACCTATATAAAATTATATAAAATTATATAAATCACCATATAAATCATAAGGTTTTTATGAGATACTTCGAGCCTTTGCCCAATGCCCGCCCGCCCATGAAGCATTGAATTGACCACTGCCCAGGTGGTGAAACCCGCTGCAGCCGTGCCTCCAAAGGAGCCCAACGGCGATGCGCCACAGGGGAACCACACGACCAAGGCAGGCCAGTGGAGAGGGGTCTTGCAAACTGCTGGCCACTGAAGCCACCAGCAGGTAGAGAGGTGGGTGATTTGGCAGGTTGTGGGGTTTGATGTTTTTATCGTTTTAGTAGAAATTGATAGCTACTCGTATGATAGCTGATTTTTTCATGCATGAGAACACCTGAGAATTATATTGACTGGGTTCATGAAGGAGAGGGAAAGGGAATGAGTCGGAATGAGCTACTTTATCCCATGTCGGGATTGTGGATGTATGGAATCTAGAAATACTGGCACAATCCTCTCCCTGAACCCATTCGCTTGATGTTGCTCCTGACAGGAAGCCACCCCCTCCAAGCCTGTCTCCATCTACGAGCAGCTGAAGCAGAAAGATTGGGCACAGTCTTTCTACTGATTTGCCTCCTCTCATGCAACAACTTGGTCGATGATTTCCAGATGTTTTATTTCGCAAAGTGCAGGGCGCAGGTGAGTTCCTCAATGGGCCATTGCTACAGCCTGACAAGAACCTGGACCGCTCAGATGATCGCTGGTGAGGGGCTGGTTGGTGCAGCCGCTGACCTGAAAGCAGATAAAGTGATGAAGAGGGCCGTGGTACGGCAACCTGGACTCAGATGCTGCTGATGGACCCTCCAGCTTTGGTGTTGGGTGGTGCTACCAGACAATTGCTCTTGGGAAGTCTATCGTTGGAGAAACACACAGTGATAACTCTGAGCTTTCCTGCGACACAACATGCCATTTCGATCCATTTCATACGTGCCCGTGACTGAACATGTGATGACGGATGACTGGATAGCCTTTGGTGCTGCGGTGTGGATGAAGGTGAAAATAATATCCTGCACGAAGGGACTTGGAAACTGTGATTCACATGGCTGCAGGGGGCCGAAGGGACAACTGTGGTGTTGTAAAGATGGAAAAATCTATGTGCAGTCCCTACTTTGTACTTCTCTCTTTTTGCATGCTCGTAATCGGGCACATTGCTCACGGCCATGTGGCCCTACACAATGTGGTGCATCTGGTGCCAATTTATTTGCCGCACATTTCAATATAGGAGCCGGGCCATTCGGTCCAGCAACAAGACGTATTCAACCACGCTCTCATGATGCAGGTCTGAGTCATGGAGTTGACAGCCAAGACTAGGCGCTGCCATGGGCGTCCATGGTGAGACTGTTGGATGGGGTGGTGCCAGCTAGACATCTTGTGGAGGGAAATTGTTTTTTTTGACTGGAAGTGTTGTTTTGCCTTGGGTTGCGACTCCATTAAAGGAGGTGCTCACAAAGATCTTAGCTGGGCATGTCGGATCAGTTTGCCATTGTTTGGCACATGAGTTTGGCTCAATGCTGTGTCATTTCAGCCGGTTTACTAGTGCCTCTTTTAGATTTCATGTTTTCTCCTGGCAGCGATGTTTTGCCGCCACTGCTGACTTGACCAAATGGCAGAGACGCTGTGCTAGGCTCACACGCCTTCAGCAGAGAATCACCTTTCCCCCCATGAAGTCCATCACGGTTGAGGATGAGACCTACAAACTTCCGTTGAAAACGGTGGGTCCGCCCAAAGAACAACCAACTCAGGAGGGGCTTGAATATTTGGTCGGATTCTTTGATGGGGACGGATGTGTGACAATGAAGACGCAAACTGGGCAAATTACACTGAGGATCACTCAGAACGTGGACTCCATGAAGGTACTTCTGCATTTCCGGGCGTGCCTTGGTGGCGGAATTGGCGTTGAACGCCAACGGACTGGTACGCAAAAAGCTTGCTTGTGTTGGCGTGTTACTGGTCCCAACATGCGACATGCAGCAGCATTGATGGGACAAGTGCCATCAATGAAACAGGCCCAACTTCTCATCGCAGCCAGAACGATTGCAAAGACACGGCATGCAGAGTTTTTAGAACGACTGGCGCAGATGAAGCGGAATGAGTACTGTCCAAAGAGGTTAAAATGCACGTGGGCATATGTTGCAGGTTTTTTTGATGCGGAGGGTTCAATAACTGTCAATGCATTTGGTAGAATCCGACTGCAACTCGAGCAAGTCAACCCGTTTGTGCTGAAGCAGCTGCTGAGTTTCTTGCATCAAAAAGGGCTTGAAAGCTGGCACCTGTATGAGCGAAAGAAAATCTCCCAGCTTTTTTGTGGTCGCCAAGCCACATCGATTCAGACCTTGGAGTGTTTGTTGCATGGCGGCTTGCTCGTGAAGAAGGTACAAGCTGAACTTGCTTTGTCCATCAACCATGACAACTCTAGACATGTAAGGGAGGCAATCTTTGGCCTTAACGGATGGCAAGCGCGATACAGTCGTCTCGACGAAGGAGGCATAGAACGTGCCAACAAGATACAGGCTTTGCAAGTTCGATTGTGCAGGACGTCCTGCCCACAAAATAAGGAACTGCTGCGGGATAAGATTCAAGATTTGCAAGAAGCACATGTGTTTCAGAAACTTGTGTCCAAGTGCCACTTGTTACGCAAAGACATCCGTAACTCACTAGGCGAAGGAGCCTTTGTGAGGCCCTTGTGATTATGCCTCCAAATTTAAGTGAGTGTTGTTGTGGCGCCCGCCCCCCGAACCAAAGCGTACACCTGCATCCAGACCCATTAAAAAGTAGAGGGAGTTGAAATCTGCAGCGTTTTTGTTCATGAGACTATGGTTTCAGGCAGGGCAGGTAACACTATGATCGTGCTACTGTTCTTTGCTCAGGCAGTTGGGTAATTAGTTCAATGTAGTTCATTTAGCATGAAAGCATCCCACAGCTACAAGCTATCGGTGGCGACCGATCTCAGTGGTAGAATGTCGGCTTTTGTCTACCGGTGATGAATGATGGAGAAATAGAGTTGGAAAGATGCATGAGATAGAAAGAGAGACTTAGATTCTTTGTAGGTTTGTTTGCATTCCTTGAGAGCAAAGTGCTGCTGCTTCACATTGTGCTTTCTTTATTTGTCTTTATCATTTCATCAATGTGAAACAAGCTTGGGGTCAGATGGTCAATAAGAATTTGATTGCCTTTTACTTCCAGTGTCCCAGCAGTGATGCCCATTACCCAGTGCACAGCTACTTGTGATGTGTTATTCATATTGGCTGCTGGGAGGTCAGAGCTATTTAGCACATTGGGTTTGGTTGCACCGAACTTGGCCCAATCGTTTCAGAGATGTTTTCTCCCTGAGCTCTCACCAGCGTTTCAAAAAAATACTATGGAATTCGAATCATGATCCAGATTGGTACCAAAAAAAGATCCAGTACGTGCATGCTTAGTTTTTGGAAATAATGGTGAAACATCTATTCGGTCTATTCGACCACATTGATCATTCCACGACCAAATCTTAAGCCACCAGAAAGTACTCAGTGGTTGATGCACCAACATCCCTGGCCAGGCCTTACAACAACAGTGAAACTGATGAAGCCTAGGCCATTTCGAGGGACTGTTGGGGCTGGTTGGATGATAGAGATAAACGCGGCAAGAGCAAATAATTGTATAATATTGTATATGTATCATTGGGATGTACTCGGATGCCACCTGCCCTTTCAAGATGAGAATCATATGTTGGAGGACCTGAATCAATTCAACCACAGTGTGACGGGTTATGTGTCAAAGCATCAGGAATGACTAGTCATGACAGTAGGAACTCCCCTTGGCGAGCAGGGCCTGTCTGAGGATTTCATGGTGTGTCACAATTCTCAAGGATTGCCATCGATGAGTTGTTCCCAATGGTACTAGCTGTCACACCATCTCCCGTATTGGTGCACCATGGGGTCCAAAATAGCTATCTCACCCGTTTTAGGGCTCTAAGTGAAGCACACTGATAAACCAAACTATTCATGAAAGTAAAATGTCCTTCAGATCAGGTCAAAACAGCACCAGGCTCAAAGTTGTCTCCCCGGGGTTCCAGCCTCGTCCATCCTCTCTTCCCATGAAGCTGGCACTGCTGATGTTGGGCTTGGCCCGTGGCGAGCAGGCCGTGTGCCCAGGCGAAGGGGCCCGCTACGAGGCTGGGGCCATGGGCTTGGAGGGGATGCTGATGGCTGCTGATGGCTGACCAGTTTGACCAGAAATCAACGTGATTCCCTGTGGAATTACATGAAAAGAAACAGCAGCAGAAACTAGTTATATAGCGGGAATTCATAGCTTACGAAACAACCAACGATGCCACCCTATTTAGTCTGTTGAAGGATCCAATTTTGCACCACATTTGGTGCCAAATAGGAATTCTGCAGAGGCCCGACCCCCCTTTGGGGATCATCGCGTCGCAGGACTTCAAGTGCAACCACGACCCAACGCACCGAGTCTGCGCACAGCTGCTGGATGGTGAGGGACAACCACTTGATTGGGGAGCCACTGGGCAAACCCTGTGTTTGACACAAGCCCAAATGTTCCAATGGCACATGATGGTACCTGTAGTGGTAACTACCTGCATATTACATTATATGACTATATATATATAGATACTGTCACCATCACAAATTGATGTTTTTGATTGCTAGTGGTGGTACTAAGTTGGTTGACTCCTTTGATCCCACACCTCTGTAGCAAATATTTGGCCACTTTTGCTGAGGCCAAGGGCAACTTTTGGCAAATCACCGGGCAAGAGGTGCCAATGGGTGTAGCTAATAGGTAACTCCCACTGGTGGTCCATTTCCACAGTTTGGAGTGCTTAGTCTTGTCCCTTGAGATTGTGACCATTGTGCAAGGTGGGTCCAAAAAGGATCGAACCCTAAGAGATGGGTTGATTGTAACATGGCCAGGGCACTAATAAGTTCAGCACACCACAAGATACTGAGACGAAGGTCATGTAGGCCTCTTAGAGCTGTTCGATCTGATTCATCAAATCCATCAATATCATCAATTTGTTTGCATATGTGTTTCACCGAAATTCTAAATCAACATGGAACACTAATCAATGACGTGCTAAATTTGGAAGTTGGATGCTACCCTGTGCCATGCTTCTCCGCCATGCCTTGCTCTGGCATCAGGCCTTCCAGTGGGATTCAGAGATTCGTGAAAACCACGGCGACAGCTGGTGCATTTGCATCTTGGGCCGCCAGGGGAGGGGGTGTAGTTCTGCAGGCAGTTGGCTATGGGATTTGCCAGCAATAGAAGCTGAACTGTTTTGAACATGGTGTGTTTCCATTTTCTGAGCTGTCTGGGAATTCATCAGACAATTATTTAAGAGAGGCGCAGAAAAGAATAAGACCATGCCAACTACCCCCCGAAACCATCAGCTGGTGCTCCCTACTCTATGATGTAGGACTGCTGCTTATCTATCCAACCATTTCTGTGCAAATCATGACATCCCAACCCCAAAAATGATTCAAACTTGGAGGATGCCCCAATTGCCACATTCATAGGGCATGCCTATGAGAAGCCATGGTAAATAGGGTTGTCTGAAAAACTACTAAAACTGCCCTTTTTTTTGGGCAATACCCAAGCCAAATCACAGGGTACCCTCCTGTAAAACTAACAGTAACTAACAGAAAGATGGAAAATCAATGAAAACTGAAGGAAACCTCGAATTGTTAGATCATAATTCCATCATTTCCCTATGTTTTGCCTAGGGAAACCGTAGGTTTTCCACATCTTTTCTGCCCCTTTCCCCAAGGCATGTGGGCCACAGCACGCTTGATCGCCACGGTGGGGTGCGAGAACGTGCATCTGCGGTGCGACGCCACGGACGTGGCATATGTAGAGAAGAGTCACTTGGATTTTCTGGAGAAGAATCACTTTTCTAGTGGTTTAATCAGGGATTTTGCGGATTTTATATGAATTTATGGTGATTTGTTTGGGATTCATGGGGATTTACAAAAAATTGATGTGGATTTAAAGCGGTTTTCTATGGATTTATAATATGTGCCATGGTCAATCCAGTTTCACAGGGATTTATATGGCCATGTAGCCAGGATTGGCGGATAAACACCAATGGGCATGAAAAACGGTAGGCATGACCAAATCAATCCATACCTTGGTTTGGATAGAATGATATAGACCAGTAGCCTTTTTTGGTGGTCATTGTAGGTAAATGGAGCATATCTACATATTTACTGGTGCTTAGCAGGGAATGAGGGAATGATCCACAATCACTAGTAATAATCATCCCATTCCCCCAGTCCCATCCATTCCCTGCTAAGCACCAGTAAGCATACCTATGTGTGTGTATATATATATATACAGATGCCTGTTTGTGTGTGTGATGCACTTGGGTGTTGTTTTCCAGGAGGGGCGTTGGATGGTTCGTTTTGGATCGAGGCTGCGATTGACATCCCATCAGTTCCTATCCTATCCTCATTTGATTTCGGAGAACATCAAGATGACCGTGAAAAAGTATCCCCATTAAACAAACGGATTGCTACGGGTTGCTTAAGAGGTATCCTTTCCTGTTGGGTTTTATTGGCTGATCATAATCCCGAAGAAATTCGAAAGGACAACCCCCCCATGATAAGCAATTAACATCAATGAACAATGCTATCGTTCATGGCTGAAACCACTATCAGTTTGATCATGTTTGATCCTTATTTTGTGGCCGTGCTATGACCACTCCAGACCTATCAGGCTACGTAGATGGCGGTGTTAATTTGCAGCCGGCCAAGAAGTGCTTGCAGCAGAGCCTCTGCAAATCAAAACGCCTGGGTACAATGGGCAAATAGTGGGAGTAGAATAGGAAACTATAGGAATATTTTGGAAGCCAAGGCCCATTTAGTGGAATGAGGATATGATGGGAATATCATTGGAATATAATGGGATATCATGGGATTACCTGTTGGTAATGACCAAGCAGTTTGTGAACTGGAAGCCATGCCCCAATTAGTTCAATGATCCGTAAAATGTTGGTTGCCAAATGTTAAATTACAGGAGGGTATATGTGATGGATGGGAGTTTTGCCCGGAAAAACTGGATAGTGCTGGGTGGTACAATATGTCAATATGGTACAATGAGTTATTTTGCCGATGTTTAGCCTTTATTGCCAGCTAAAGCTGCAGTGGAGAGAAGACAGACATCATTGGGTTTGTGGAAGAAATCCCCGCCTAGCTGTGGGTAGGTAAGACTAGGTTGGCTAAACTCAGCGTCAAATACGGTAGTTGCCTGCGATGCATGAGGTTTCCATTCACATGAGACAACTTAATTAATAGAAGGGAGGGAATAAACTGCTTTTAGCCCACCTCTAAAGTTGGACATACACTTTGATGTTCAATCATCCAGCATCATGCCTACACCAGCATGTTTGTCATGACCAACAACTACATAGCGTACCCTCTGGAAAACTAACGTAACTGTGGAAAATCACATTTTTAATTGGTAAATCCACTATAAATTGCCATTTTCAATAGTTATGTTAGTTATGTTAGTTTACCAGAGGGTATATGCATCAGCTTATGACTGTACAGTCAAACTTAGGATTTCCCCTAATCTCCATGGTGGTTTCCCAAGTTCACAACATCCATATCAGGTTGCCAGTGCGTAGTCGTCTTGGGGAACTCAGACTTATGGGGTTGCAGCAGGGTTGCACATAATCAATTACTGGTGCACATGCTGTTTTAAGGGGATGCCTTCGAAAAATGCACTAACTATAGATGTCCAGAAAATCTTATGAACCTCTCTTGTCTCAATGTTTTACAGCTATAGTAAAGAACCTTGTTTTCCCATAATAAATCCATTATAAACCATGAACAATTAGTAAGCCCACAGAATAAACAACAATAACCTTGGGATATCCATCTAGTAAAACCCATCAGAAACCATAAATCCCAATCTTTTCCCTAAAATCCCAGCATTTTTCCCATATTTTCCTCATATTTTCCCATCCCAAGCCGTTTCCCCAAGGAAATGTCCGGGCCTCTCCCTGCAACGCTTGGACGACGCCGTGGACGTCTCTGACGCCGCGGAGCGTCTCGCCACCGCCTCCGCAGCCAGGATCTTCCACCTGGCGCTGCCGGCGGCGGCGGCGTTGCTGATGTTGGCCTTGCTGGCGTTACGCGTGGCCTATGGAGGACGCAGAAACTGGGGCAGCACGAAGTCACTGGGTATATGGAGGTTTCCCCAAAAAAAGGAGGTAGCCCTAAATCATCTATGTTCACGGGATTCTCCATTATAAACCATCCATTTGGGGATAATATAATATATATATATATACATACATACCAGAGAAATTGATGGAACATCTTTGGGTATAGAATGTGAATGCAATATAATGGAGAATTTTCATGAGATATAGTGAGATATCATGAGATATGATCGAATATAATAAACGGGATATAATCAGCTACAATGAGCTGCACCAAGTCCTTATGATGTTTCCGATAGAGGGTTGCCCTGGGAAAATGCTTGAGCATGACATTGCCAAGGGGTGTGGTGAAAAAAATGATGACCCATTAACATCTGTAAGCCATATATCAAAGTCCATGAGTGGTAGGTTAGTAAAAGGGGTGAAGTTTGGGTTGCCATCCATAATGAATATGAGACCGAGTGAATGGTAAGTGGGTTCAAACGCATTTGTATGTTTAACTGGTAGTGAATGGTAGTGCCAAAATTTCATATGAACAACCAGTAAATATTCGTTTTTGAAAAACATGTGTCAAGATTAGGGCCTTTGTATGCATGTGCCATCCCATTCCCATGGGGATCCATTAAAGCAACCAAGCATTGTTCTCAAGCATGGGCAGTTGACCACCAAACTTGGCCGGATGTGTTGCACAGAACTGCAGATATCCAAAGGTATTGGCTGCCTCATGATATCTTTGCTATTCCTCTTGCCCCCAGAAAATGAGATGGAAACCTGACCAAGTTATAGAAAAATGTGGCCTGGCCGCTTACATGTCCATGTCAGCTTGAGAGGAGGGTTGGTCGAGATGATACGCTTGGCTAGTCGGTTGGAGCATAGCCATTCTGACAGTTGCCAGATGTAGCAGCGATGCCTGGTTACTCACCCAGACGAAAAAGAAGTTGTTTGGGCTTTGTTGAACTTACCAACTAGTTGAGTTTTACCTACTTTTACCTTAACTGATTGGTTGAAACCAAATTTTGGTTGGAAACCATCTCTGGGTCACCTGCTTCCATTTCACCAATTGATTCACTTCACCTGCCTACAGTTCCAAGGCGCTCCAGTCTCAAGACCGGAGATCGAGTGAACGCGTGAACGCCAGGCTGGCGAAACAGCGGCAGACTGAACTCAGAAGCATTCAAAAGCCGTCCCTGGGGTTTTGGTTGATACTAATTAACATATATAATATACCCCATAGGATCCATGTATGCTATATATGGTAACATTTACCATCAATATACCCCCAATGTTAGCATATATACCATACATGGATTCTATGGGTACTAGTTAGTTCTTTTTTGAATTCCTTGACTTATAATAGTTATACCAACTTATACCAGCCAAGTATGGTTCGCAATGATCCATTTGTGAGAATCAGACTTGAATTTGTTTGACAGATTAAACAGCCCAAAAGCCCCAGCAATATACGCTTGTTTTCTTGAGCCATACATGACGAGTATAAGCAGTGAGACCAATGAAAAACACCCCCCGCCGCCCCGTAGTTTTAACAGAGGACGGAAGGCCTAGCTCGGTCGCCAGAAGTGACCTGAGAGCAACGGAGCTACATGGACATCACTGCAGAATTATATCGCCAAAAGAAATCGGTCTCAACTCAACGGGTGCATGAGGCAAAAGGCATAATCGGATGTTTTGAAGATCCTGGGCATTGCATGTGCTTGGAAATAGCAGAAGCGACATCGGCCTGGCTTCCGCCAAGGCATAGGAGCATTACCACTCCTTTCATTGCCTTGGAAACTTGAAAGCTACTGTATCAGGC
>Ga0126342_10006064_pt1 | contig 21327 bp, 22 predicted proteins | sample Cyp1metagenome_FD_92528 | JGI IMG/M metagenome (GOLD analysis project Ga0126342, IMG submission 92528) | Coral microbial communities from Lord Howe Island, Old Settlement Bay, Australia - Cyphastrea 1 metagenome | ecosystem: Host-associated > Invertebrates > Cnidaria > Coral ...
ACAGACATACATACAGACATACATACACACATACATACACACATACATACACACACACATACACACATATACACACATACATACATACATACATACATACATACAGACAGACAGACAGACAGACAGACAGACAGACAGACAGACAGACAGACAGACAGACAGACAGACATACATACATACATACATACATACATACATACATACATACATACATACATACATTATATATATATACATATTGGGGATTCCAACAATGCATGAACTGGGAAATCCAATTTTCCAAGCACAAATGGAAGACAGAGGCTTTGGAGGACTGCTGACATGCACGTGCACGAGGAACAACAGCGACCCCCAAAAAGATGCAGGCGAGTTGTATTTATCACTAGTTACTAGTTCAGATTTATTTTACTATTTTTTAGGGTTACTATATGTTTGTTCCGTAGTCTATCTGATGTATATATATATATATATTAAAAAATATGTATATTGTTACATAGATGTATGAATATCTCCATGGATTAATATCGATGTCGATATTTCATACAGCAGAATAGATGGAAGGTATCTCTCCCCACTTGGAAGCCGTGTTGAGGCGGACCTCAAGGGCTTGGAGGTGTGAGGGTTTTGACATCTTGATGCTTCAACCCCAAAAATCGGATGGTTCAACGCCACCAAAATTCTGTTACTTGGTTTGAATTGCCATCAAAAAAACATGCAGACACGTCCCATTTCAATCCATTTCAGTTAATAGTGAGAACTCTGACTTTTCTGCATCTTTCTTTGCTATTGGACCAACCATTCCAGGTTTTCGGTGGCCATTGTTCAGGAGCCTGAGCTGAGAGTCTCCGTGGAGATGAAGACGCAGGGCTGGTGGGAAGGGAACTACCTGGAAGAGCAGGCGGGAAGCGAAGGGATGGTTTTTACAGCAACATGTTTTAAGCAACAAAGAACCATGGTGGTGGTTCCACCATGAAACATGGCGACTCACTTAACCATCAAAAACTTGGGGATCATGGTGACTTAAGAATGAAACATGGTGACTTGACCATGAACAATGGTATGATTGATAACCAAACAAAAAATTGGGGATGGAGAATTGAAACGAACAAATTCTTATTCATAGTACGAAGAACTTATATATGTTTATCTAGGTATAGCCTAGTATAGCTCAAAAGCGCTGACCCCCCAAAGAGAGAATGGTTGAATGCTACCAATTTTTGAGCCGCAGCCATTTACTGTGCAAAGGTAATCTATATCTATCTATGTCTACACTCTACACATATTCACATTGTTTTGCATCGGACTATAACCAAAACTATAGGAATTAATAAACTGATTACACGTGGGCTTCTATTGTAATGAGGGCCCTCCACCATATGTGAATGGGATAGTACAACCGTAGGTTTTCTTTGTAAGCACATTCATTCATGACTGGTAGGACCTATCACCGCATGTACTGAAGTCTGAATGTGTATACATATATTAGTGCATATATATATATACACATGTTCAAAACGCATCTGGAAACATCAGCCAAACAATGGGATTATCACCACCAATCTTCCGGAAAAAAAAGTGAAACCAGGTCGAAAGCCGCCAGACACGGAGATGGAATCCAAATCAATGTGTACATTTACACACACAAACATGTAAAATGTATGTATATGTATAGGTATATATATAAATACATAAACAATCTTGTTGGTTATATCACAAGCTCTATGATCAGATTATGCACACAGAGATGGGAAAGATACAGACGAACATTGACGATTTCCGGCTTCATATGGGTATGCGTCATGCATTTTTTTGTTCAGTCAACAAAAAGCCAGAGAAGTAAATCACCATCAAACTAGCAGGGAACAGTTTATCCATGGTCTCAAAAGACGGCCACATGTTGACACACTTTTTACCATCGAAAACCCTAACAATTGGATGTGAAGTTTGTAGATCCTGAATTCCCAATGGCTAAAACCCCAGGGGTTTTCCACATCTATACTAGTAACCATAGTTAGTACCCATTTATACATTGCAAAACCCACTGAAATGACTGAAATATCATTAGGGCAACTGACTATAGGCTTATTCTCCACATCAGTAATTGTCTTTCTTAATTGACTATAGGCTATACTGACATATAAATGTGTCTATAGGTTATTCACCACATTTTTTTGCAGCCACTCCGCAGGTCAAAGTGATCAACAGCTTTTCCCATCCGCTTCTGAAGAGTTTCAAGGCGCGAAGAGGACTAATCATGAGGAACCAATCTGGCGATGCTCATCATGAAAGTGGTTGTGGGTATGGGTTTGTTATGACTCTAATGTCCGAAGTGATGGACCTGGTTTGTAGATAACACACCAATCCGGTCCCGTAAGACAGGACACCGTGTGGATTTGGCTTGACCAGTGGGAGCTATAAGTCTCAACATTGACCCCTGGAACAGGGCTTTGATCCACTTCCAGTTGGTGTTTCGACGTATTTTTTTCATCTTCCGTTCCAAAAACGGGATCATGATGATGCTGGTGATGTCAGAATGACTCCGCCACCAAAAATATTCCCTATGCAGCATCTGTTTGATGATGATGATGATCATCATCATCATCATCATTGTTGGAAAAGAATATGTCTATTTGTTGGCAAGCATTTTCCATCAGTTCCAAAACACATTCCCATGTGGTGGCAGTTCTATGCTCCATTTTCTAGTGACATATCCTGATTTGTTGGCCAGTTCAATTCAAGGCTTCTACGTAACATATCGGGTCTATACATTCCCATTTTAAAGGAATCTTATGGTTGTTATATGTTGTTATTATGTATATCTATAGTAACAATAATGAACATAGTAAGAAGAATAGTTATGTTTAGTATTGGTATGTTCATTTTTGTGTTGGTGGGATCCTCTTTTGGGGCTTCAACGGCTTCAACTCCTTTCGAGCCAACAGGGGGCCAGGTCCAAGGGGGCTCAACCACTCAAATTCACGATAAAAGTTGGCTTCCAAGACGTAGACATAGATGATATGTGTACATGTATATGTATATATATATATGTGTATATACATACATAATTATATAAATATTTTTGTATAAAGCTTATCTCCCCATCCAATTCCAGTGGATAGTGAAGCTTTTTGGGGCCAATGCCGAAAAAATCGTTGTGATGATACTGGTGACTGGCATTGTTTTATTCGGGGAATAGCCCAAGACATCCCCAAAAGAATCCTAAAATCCATCCCCGAAATGTGTAGAATATCCCTTGCCCAAATGGGTAGTATGTAATAATCCATTGAATCATCATAATTTGGTTGGTAAAATCCATTAAATTCCATAGATAATTTCAATATTTCAATAATCCATGAAATTTAATAATTCCATTAAAATGATGTTTATGGATTTAATCATTAATTTCCACAGATAAATCCATTGAATCATCATATTTGGTTGGTAAAAATGGATTTTAAATGGATTTTACCATTTTAATGAAACATCAGTTCCTCAGCTTCGGTTTCGCGCAGGTGAAACCGCACGGCGTCCTGGGCACTGCCGAGGGGGAGAAAGATCTCGCGCCTATGGCGCCCGTCGAGGTCCCGTCAACAAATTGCCATTCCAACTCGGGGAGCATGGGGGTTTTGCAATGGCTTTGGGATTTTCACGTTGTTATTAATTATCACTATATATTATCATTTATTACTATTATTAATTATTATTATTATTATTTGTCTTTTGAAGGATCAATTGCAGAAAAGATAGCCATTGTTTCTTCGGTTTCCAGGCTGTTGTGGTGGACCCTGCGGGCTTCATCTTCATCGGCTACCGCAACAACATCCGTGGCGCCAGCGGAGCGCAGCTGGGCCAATTTGAAACGGCGCCAGAGATGGAAAACACAGGGAGATCATGGGGAGATCATTGAGATACTTCTTGGGATTCATATTATGGATTTATAGAGGAAAAAACAATATCAAATATTAGCCATACACAGAATGTCCACATATTTGACATATGATTTACATTGTGTTTATATGACATAGTATATGTGCCATGGTCCAGTTGCGTGGTTTATGCTCCTGTATGCACTAGTTTCTCGTGGTAGCGAGCGCTTGCCAACTGCGAGTGTGCAGCATGGTCTACAAAAGAAAATCAAGAAAGTGAAGAAAAGGGATCCTACTACCGGGAAGGACCAGAAAAAAAAAACACCCACAAAGTAGAGGGAAGATCTCTAGGCCATATTCACCCCATTGAAGTCCTTGATGCACCCGTTCTTTCCCTTCCCTTTTTTCTGAGGTCGGGGTCCGTCTACAAATGGCCCGGGCGCCATGTAATCCCGTGGATGGCATGGCTGGAAATGGGTTGGTTTGATTAGTGTGCTTTAAGGTTACCCTCTGGTAAACATACAAAAAGCTATTGAAAATGGTGATTTATAGTGGATTTCCCCATTAAAAATGCTGATTTTCCATAGTTATGTTAGTTTACCAGAGGGTAGTATGTGTTGGTAGTGTTGACAATGAATGCAACCAACGTATCAAATGGTATTGTTTGCGTGAAAACAAACAACCCGAGAACTTGGTTTGGAAGATTAAGTTTTCCATGTGGAAAGGCCCACAGAAATTCTGGTTCCGTGGATCAGATTTAAGGATGTACACCTAATTTAGTGGGCCGTAGTGAAGATTCAGGGCCAATAGTTTCACATAGGTTTCACATAGTTTGACCGTCCTGGACTAGGATATTTCTAGCCATTGGGGGATTGCATGTGTTGCCGCAGCCTCGGCCCTCGTCACGCGCCGCGTTGATGGCAAAAGTCAGCAACGGATGGCAGGAAGCACTGGGCAGCTTCAAGCAGAGATTGGAAGATGGAGGATCTTTCGGGCCTTAGGGTACTCTACTTTTTGATACTGATCATACTTATATCATACTTCTATATCCACACATATTACAGTGTCTGAAATGTTCAGATTCGGGTGACCTTGATGCTTTGATTATATAGTTGAGTTACTTTAGTAATTATAGTGAACTTGTATGAAGTTGTAGTTTTCTGCTCCGAATACAGGCATAGGATTTGGCGAATCTTGTGGTGAAAGTTTGAAGCGCCCTTTGAAGCGCTCCCTTTAATTTTCGCATCAGTTGGTGGTTTAAAAGATGTTCTTAAAACACACAGGAATCATTTTGTTTATTTTTCTTTACCATCCTGCTGATCCTACTTGACACTTGAATACAGCTGATGAGTTCCCAGAATTTGGCTCAGCCATCACCCAACTGGGCTGAACAACTCCTCAGTTTTCTACAGCGTTTCCGAAGGAGCCGCTTCCAGCGCCATCAGTTGTGGCAGGGCCATGCAGTGGCAAGTGGCGATGCATTTGGCGCTCCAGATGTTGGAGGTGCAATTTTAAAGTGGAATCGAAGGAGATCAGTACAAACTTGGAGACTTGGAGGAAGCCAAAGAGACATAAAGAGATCAAGCCATCGATTTTGCAATCGACCCCCAAAACCACTGATCCAGTCATGGGAGAATGTTAGGGGTTGGTTTCTGAAGTCATGGGGGGATCCCCAAGTCACCATATGGGTGTCAATACCAAAAGGGGTTAACTTTTTTAAATGGGTTTGTCTGAAAATAGGGTATATTCCCAATTATAGCCATTTAATAGGGATAATGATCATTAACCATTGGGTTTAGGGGTACACTATTTTCAGACACACCCAAATGATTTGGGGGTACCCCAATGACTTAGGACCCCCCATATCTTGTGACAGGCGACGGAGTTGAGTTCCAGTTCCGTCGTCGCCAATGCGGCCATCAGTGCCTGCGAGAAAGCGTCGCGGTGGCCGATGGCTCTGAGAGCCCTGCAAGAGGTCCGGTGGACCACTCTCCGGCTGAACGTCATCAGCTACAACTCGGTGATTGGCTGGGAGAAGGGCTGGCAACGATCCCTGAGTTTTTTGGCAGTTTTGGGGTAGTTGTCAGCATGGTTTAGCAGCGTAGCATCTTTTTTCAACCATGGCAATGGACAATTCAGGGGAAATTCGACGGAAATAATCTAATTGCATGAACATAAATTGGATTTTCTACCGGCAGAGTAGTGCCAAAAAACAAATCCACGGATCATGAGTCCAAAAGCTTCAACATTTTTTCGGGTCAAAAAAACATTTCGAAAAACACACACCCAGGTTTCTTTGAAGAGTTGTCGAGGTGGCAGATTGATCCTGACATCATCAGCTACAATAGCCTGATCACATCCTGTGAAAAGAGCCGTTCTCAGTGGGAACGTGCCTTTCATCTCTGGGACGAAATACGCTTGGTGAATCTTCAGGCCAACATCATCAGCTCCAACGGACTCCTCAGCTGTTTTGAGAAGTGTTCCTGAGTCCTTGAGTGGTTGTGGGACCACATGGGGGATGATGATTGACATAGTGCCCTAGAAATTTGGAATGTTCATCTTTGGGCAATCTGATCGGTGCTTTAAATTTTTGGCTTCTCTTTTCACACGTTTTCATAGATCTTTCCAATTTCCATTCCCTCAAGAGAGATATACACATACATATATATATATATATATTAATATATATAAATATATATGACATTATATAACTTCAGGATATGAATGGATACGGAACTCTGACACCCCCATACCAAAAGACCTCTCGACTTCTCGACCTCGGAGATCGAGGTTCGCAGTGGAGTTGGGCCACTGAAGTTCTGGGTCGAAGCCAATCAGCCTCTCTTCAGCCCAATGTCATCAGCTGCAATGCTTGTCTCAGCTCCTTGGAGAAGGGTTCCTTGGATTCCTTGGGCTTTGAAGAAACACATGGCTGGCCAGATGGCCATTTTTGAGCGTTTCTTTTTCCAGAAAAAATTAACAGAAATTGGGGGAAGCTACACAGTCGTTTCGTGTCGTTTCTGTTTAGCTGTAGCTGTGCCCGAGAGCAAGCTGCAGGTTCTGAATGGCCGTTGGCCGCCTCCCTGTTGGACCATTGGACCTCAGATCTGACTGCGGATGTGGTCAGCTACAGCGCGCTGATCAGCTGCTATGGCCAGGGGAAGCAGTGGCAACTGGCGTTGGAGCTTGTGGCGAAAGAGATGGCGGACGTGCGCATCTGGGTGACCGAGAAATCGCTGGGGATGGCTGAAGCGGTTTACGGTTGATTTCAAGTCGTGTAATTGGGATATTTGGGCAACTATCGAGGGGAATGTGCTTGGGATATGAGAGAACCAGCACATTGGCAGGTTTCATTGTGGGTTCTACCCATGAACAGTGACACGTTCTTTTTGGCCCGGTCCATCTGTCCATCTTTCGGAAATCAGGGCAGCCAATAGCCAGGTATAGCCCCGAATGTCATCAGCTACAATGCTGCAATCACCTCTTGTGAGAGGGGCTTTCAGTGGCAGATGGCTCTAGAAGTGTTGCAAAAGATGTCAAAGTTACAGGCCCAAGAGGGGGAAATGGTGAGACATGGGGTTTGGCAGTTAGAGTTTTTGGAAATGTCAACACAACCTCTGGGCTGTTGATCATTGGGGGGTATCATTTTAATGTATTTTAATGGTACATGAAGTTGCTATTTTGGGGGTAGCCTCCAAATCAAGTGGGGTTCATTAATCCGGCGTTCTTCAGATGGGGCACGGGTGTATACTCCAACTACCCTGGCATGATGAGCGAAAACCCTCCGGTAATCAAACATGGCTTGCTGGTTACAACACACCATTTAGTTCGATATGATTTCCCAGTAAAGCTTAAGCCGATGTTTTTGAGGGACTTCCCAGCCGGCCATGTTTGGTTACCAATTATATATATATACCAATTATATCCCCATCAAATCCCAATCATATCCCCATTCAGTCTCATCATTTTGTTGGTTAAATCGTCATTTTTTAATGGTGAACCCCTGAAGCACCGGAAGGTGCTTCCCAACGTGATCAGCTATGGAGCAGCTCTGAGCAGCTGTGAGAAGTGTGGAGAGTGGCAGCAGCTGCTGTGCTTGTTGCAGGAGAAACAGAACTGTCAATGGTTGAAGCAAAGCTTGCGGTTGACATGCACGGGGTCTCTAACATGTCCCTCAACTTCTGGCCCTTACCAAAATGGGAACATGATAATTATAGACATTTTATCAGACCACCGGTTTTTTCCGGGTCCCAATTCTGAGACAAACCCATGGTTCACCACATGTTAGGCACCTGCGATGACTGGAGAACTCGGACTTTCCACTGCCATGTTTCTTTACAGGGTTTACCCCGCAGACCTCCGCTAGGTTTAAGATGGAACTCAACAATTGCAGAGGTAAATTCTCCAACAAACCATTGTGGCTTCCATGTTTAGTTGTGGGGTGCTCCAACTTTACTGGCAATTTTTGCCATAAACTTTAGCATCCCAAATCTCTCAGTCTCTGTGGGAATAATTTTTTTTCCAGGACTTGTCTGCTGCCCAGCTTTCTCCCAACGTGATCTGCTGCAACGCTGCTGTGAGCTGCTGCGAAAAGGCCTCGCAGTGGCTGATGGCCTTAGGATTTCTGCAGATGTGGCAGGCGATGGCTGATGTGATCAGCTACTGACCCTGTTGGCATTTTTCACCATTTTTTTTTTCAAAGAGCAACCCTCATAGTTGTTGAACAGTTGGAGACTGGGACATTGGGGAAACATCGTCTTTAGTAGCCTGTTTTTCTTTTCCTACCTCTTTTGGTGGGTCACTCTCGCTTATATAGTCGTATCTGGCTGGGGAAAGGCATATCTGTTGCCTGTCCGCTATGATGTTTCGTACTCCAAAAGGTCTTACAACATGTATCAAGAAGATCTGATATGGTTGGTGCTATTGTTTTTATTTTTTTTCCATGCTTAGCCTAGGTTTGGGATTGTGATCCCAATTGATAATGCTTACATTCATTTTCTCTGGGTGGAAAGCAGTTTACCAACAAGGCTACAATGGCGTCATTAGCTCTTGTGAAAAGGCCTCGGAATGGATGTTGGCTTTGGATTTGCTGGGAGAGATGTCTGCAGTGAGGATTGAGCAGAGTGTGATCACTTACAGTGCAGCTGTGAGCACGTGTGAGAAGGGGTGTCTTTGCCAAAGTTCGCAGCGGCTTTTTGCTGATGTTTCAACCCCTGCTTGGCGAAGTTTGTAAAGTTGGTTGTCAGTCTTTCTATGTCTGGACAATATTCAAAATCTGGATTTGCTGGTTTTCCAGTCGATGATTTTCTGTTTCTGCTTTGGTCGATGATTTTCCTTGGATGACTGTCCTATTTTAACCGTGAGGTTGCTCAAGCACCATGCAATCTGATATCTGGGAGGATCATCCCAATTCGTAGGTGTTTAGCATACTGTGACCAAAAAATATCATCCACTAATGGGAAGCCCAACTGGTTGTAACCATTGGTTGGTTGATATGCCCTTTGTGTTCTTGACACATTGTGGACATCAAGGTTGATTCATTCCCGCATCATCCGATAGCCTTCAGGTCTCAATGGCAGTTGGCCCTTCATCTGCTGAACTCCCTGCCGTCCGCCCAGCTGACCCCGGATGCCATGACTTTCAACGCCGCCATCGGCGCCTGCGAGCGCGCGGTCCGCCGCTGCGCGGAAGGCCGTGGTCTGCGAAGGCGGCACAGGGCATGGGCAGTTGCGGTCCAAGCACGGGCGCAGTGAAGCCCCCCTTCATGGGTCAACATTTTTGCGGACCTGGTTGAGCCCGGTCGCTGGATGGGTCAGTAATGGTCAGTTTTCAACGGCCTGAAATTTTGGAAGCCACTTGAAACCACAAACCTCGGTAGATTCCCAGGATCGCTCCACTGGCCAAAACCACTGGCTGATGCTATCGGCTCTGTGGCTGATCCAAGGGCCATGAGGCTGCGCTGGATCAGCACCTTTGACGGTAGTTGCTTTGGCAAGTGGAAAAAGGTTTGCAGCCAGAGGAGTTACTTGCAGCTACTTGAAATGGGTGGTATAGACATGTATAGATCATGTATAGACTATAGAAGCCTATAGCCAATTAGAGGTTTATTGGGTTTGCCACATTAGATCATCCCACCCGGTGGATCCCCCCAAAAACGTCCAGCATTATTGGCACAAAAAAGAATCTTTTGGCGAGAAGCCTTGGCCGCTGTCAAGGTAGCTAAACCCCCCCATGTTTTTTGATAAAGATAGAAACCAGAAAGATAGAAATTTAAAAAAGCCTTACTAAGATACTAAGACATAGTGATAATTCATAATAATTCATGATAATTTTATCTTTTTTGGGGGTTACTATACTCCAATTCTGTCCCGCTTGCGCACCCAAAGTCCCTCCGTGACCCAGGTTGAACCTTGCGGCGCCGCCTGCGAGTGGTCGCTTCCCGCAAGAGGTATGGGGAATGCGGGGGTGAGCTGAAAGGATTAGCACAGGACGAAATCATGGGGCAGAATTGGTTCATGTATACCGTATTTCATGAAAATTACAGAATGGTCGCAACATGGAAAATTACACAATTGCTTTCTGACGACGTGGCCGGTTTGTCAGCTTCAATCGTTGCAGTTTCACTGCGTGTTTGCCCGGCAGGTGAACCGTCATTTCGTGGCGTGCCGCTGGCGAGTTGTTGATCTGAGGGGTAACGGAGAAACACGGTGTTGTTTCGAATACTTAGAATATATTAAAATTTCTTAGCATAGAATTTGGAAGTCGGCTTTCGGCTTTGGTGTGTCAACTCGAGTTGCGGGTTCCCCCGCTATATGTTTCCACCGAGCGGACGTTGCCAGGAGTAGAGAAGTGGAAGCCGAAGGGCGTCCGGACACCGAGCGGCTCGATGTCTCACACCGGTCATGGCCATGACCTGATTTGGCAACCAGAAATTGACTCACTCGCCATGTCAATTTCCCCACCTGTAGACGTTATGTCACTTATAGATACTTATAGACCTATGTCATATATCTTCCATTATCTTCCAACACTTTTTCAAGATGTTCATCCCATATTTTCCCATTAAATTTTCCCATTTTTCAGACCAAATTACATCAAGAGCTCCCTGATTTTTCAGGTGCAAAGCTCCACGCCTACAACTCGGGACAAGTGGTGATCCATGCGGTTGGACCCAAGCTGAGAGACCTGCTGAAGGGTGTGCAGGGCCTTTCGCGGACCTATCTCAACGTGCTCTCCGAGTACTGCCAGGCGGACGGTGGAACTTTATGGAACTTTGGTGGTGATGGAAATGGGAAAATGATGGAAAATGATGTACTGGTTGGTGGTGACTGGAACATGAATGGATTATGACTTTCCATTTCATATATGGAATGTCATCATCCCAAGTGACTTTCACTCCATCATTTTTATTCATTTTTCAGAGGGGTAGGTCAACCACCAACCGTTGTGGAATTTTTAAGGATCATTTCAAATGGAGAGTGTCTGGAAATGGGGGTGCCGGGGTGCCATTGTTGTGCAATGGCGCCATTTCATGGGGATGATCACCCATGGGATTTCAATAGGGGGTATTTTCAGACCTATCCATCAGCTTTTGGAGAATTTGGAGACCTGAAGACTCGAATGTGACTACGGAGCAGTCTTCAAAGTGATCGTTTTACTTGTTTTACCTTCACTGTACAATGGTCAAGTTTGAGCCAGTTTGAGCCAAGAAAAGGGATCCGCGGGAGCTGAGTGTTTCAGCTGTCACTGCGATGACTGTGGCCGTGTCCTTGGCGCCGCAGGCAGTCCTTTCGGAGGTGCACAGCAGATCTGCTGGGACTGGGATGGCACTGGCTGTAGGGAAAGTTGGTCTTTTGTGTTGGTGATGATGTGGATACCCTCGGTCCAACAAACATAAACTGGTTTTTGTTTGAGCACCCTTTTGTTGAACAGGATCATCACTTGCCAGGTTAGATTGCTGGATGAATTTAACTGGTTTCACCTTGAAAAGATGGTGACCAGTTGACGCATATTTTTCCAACTTGGGCGGCTCAACCATCAGGTCACTCTGAGAGCAGTTCATAGAGGGATCACCAACAACTTTGGGAATCTAAGCTGAAGGATAATGGGCTTGGGGCCCCCAATCAGCTTGGGAGATGCCTCGCACTAAGCGTGATTGCCACATGGAGATTGATTCGTGACCAGAATTCTCCGTATGCTGCAAGGTTTCCCGTGAACATCATTTTCTTTTAGGGATTTCCTGGGCAATTATGAACCAATGTACCATACCCTGGCGAGTGTGTTTCATCCTCCTTCCACAGCCCTGGGTTTTGCTGGCTTTATTCCCATGTGGTGTTTACTCTTGAAGGGACATCTAACAAGGGGGACCTGCCAAAATCCGCCAAGATGTTTTGTTCCAGCATAGATGCCTAGAAGTTAGAACATATAGTTCTCATTAGTTCTCCAGAATGATGAGACGTTTGATTATGCACACAATTTCTCGTCCATTTTTCATGTTGTTTCAACATGTTTCAACAAAAAGTTTGATACCCAAAGGGCCACAGGTCAAAATTCGATGCACAGGAGAGCACTGATAAAGATAATTTTTGGTACTAAACTTTTCATCCATCCCCCAAATAAGTTGATGCCCCCCCAACAATGAAGCCCATTCCCCCACTGGAAGCCTTCTAGGGGGTTGGCCTTGAGGGTCGCGATACATATGTTGTCACATGGCTTTCTATGAAACTTTGTCTGAACATAGAAATTATCCATGATTAGCCCATGTTTGTCATCATACTTCCCATGTTTGTCAGGCCAAAAATGTGGGTATCCCAACTCTGGCTTCGTTGCAAAGCACAAATTCTGTAGTAATAAATAGTAATTATATATGATTTCCTCATGATTCATGATATTTATCATGTAATATATCCAACTACATATTTGTATCCAATCATATAACATAATATACCCTCTGGTTATTTGTTACATAGCCATGGTATAGATGGCCCATAGAAATAGATGATTTTCCCAGCGCTAGATACCTCCAACTTCGAGGGTTGGAACTGGTCCAGGCCAAGTTGGGAGAGGGCATAGCCCACGGCTCTAAGGCTCGGGGGAACATGACCATTTTTGTGGATCCACTGGCCCCTCATTAAAACCCATATATATATATACATGTATATAATATGTATAATATATATATATGTAATTACATGATAATATAAATATGATATATATAGATACAACACATTTATATGGATAATATATAGTATCCAATAGTCTGGGAATGTATCTCTTGTTAAGCAATGTTTTTTTTTGGCAGCTTGCCCTGATACAGCAATAGCATGCAAGTGTGAGATGTTTCCGATGTATTTCTATCTCAAGATTAGGAAGCAGGAAATTTGGGCCTGTCGCAAACTTGGGGATACACTGGCAATCTATCTGTTGGTAGATGACCAAGTTGAAGACTTGAAGAGTGGGAAATTTGAAACTGTAAATTAATTATATAGCGAGTGGTTTCACACTTCTTCACTGTTCATTCCCAGCTGGGCTAATCCCAACGACACATTTGGGATGGGTTGAGGCACGTTGAAACCATCTCAGATCATCTAAGGGACCGACCTGATGCACCAGCCAAGATCTTCCAAAACTTCCTGGTGTTTCCTGCAACCATTGGCCATTGGCTCATGCCAACCTGTGCAGGGAAGTGGAAAAGGGGGCAAAGGAAAAGGCTGGGCCCAGCGGCTGGGCCGATTTGTTTTGCTGAAAGTGGAGAATCCTGGTGGTTCCCTGCTACTTGGCCATCTGATATAGATAAGGGATGACCAGGGACAAGGATATAAGGCTATATCAAGGCCTTAGTAAGTCACAAGGAGTTCAAACAGTTTTGTTTTTTGGGGAGCTGCCAATTGACACAGGACACAGGGCCGTTCTCTTTGTCGCTACTTTCAACTGGAAATCAATGCCAGACATCGCGTTCTGGCAGGCAGAACAGCCTTTTTTTGAATAGTGAAATGGCCCCAATCTGAAAAGATAGATACCGTGTCACCGTTCTCAGAATTGGCTGAGAAAAATACTGGACCCCCCCATGATTTGGTAGTACTGTAAACACCCATTGGTTCCTGTAGGTCTTTCCTTAAATCAATGCCTTGATCTGTTACGACAGGAAAAGCACCCGTGCCGATCCCGCGAGTGCTGCGTTTGCCTCCGATCTCTTCAGGACACCATCGGGGGAGGATAGTACCAATGACAGAGTCCTGAGGGCCTGATCACCTTAGGCCCTTGTTTGCTTCGGGAGTAGTTTCAGTTTCGTTAACTTGGCAAATTCTCCGATTGGGTCATCCACTGCAGAGGTATCTTCTGTGAAGATGCGCGGCTACAACCGCACATGGCTCGGTTTCTCAGAGGAATCACTGGAACTCCCTCGGCTTGGCACCCGTTGAGGCTTCGCTCTCTACTGATTTTCGTCTATAGTGATCCTGAAGTAGACTGTGGAATTTTCAAACATATTCCCATTTTTGTGGTTTGCTTCTGAATCACTTATGAATTTTCCATATTCTATCCACTCCAGGATGACGATGAATCAGTGCCTACTTTGGCCATGGCATATCCCAAGCTTTTGATGATGTGAGGCTGATTCATATTCGGGCCCAGAGAGATGGGATTATATATCAAGTATCACTGTTGATTGCAAGTGTCCTGACTCTTGAAGTTTATTGATATTCTTACTACATTATTGTGATCGTTATCACTATCACTGCTATTCGTACTATTCTTGTTGCATGTTGTTGCTCTTGTTGTGACTGTTGTCAATAACATATAATAATAAGAATAGATAATAGTATATAGCAATATTTGTTATCAGCAATTTGGCATTATCGATATTTTTTTGCCGTGAGAATTACAGTATTTAGTAGCATTATTTCACAGGTATGATTCTCACAGTATAAATGTAGGATAAATCTCACACTACTATATTACTACATCATCATTGTATATATATATATAATTATTATATTATATTATAATAACATTTTATAATCCATTAGTGTGGGACACCAATATAACTTTATACACGCACAGATTGGTGACATGCATACTATATACACACACATTACATGCATATAGATATATATACATACATGATTTAATCAGTAGTAACATATAGTATGTATAGTAGTAGAAATATATACATTAAGTATCGATATTTGCTATATATATATTTGCTATATATATACATATGTATATATATATATTGTATTCCACTATTTTAAATTCTACCTAACACTACATCATCAGTAGGATATCTAATGAGTTTGCCCACTGATTCGGCCCCGTATCCCAGGCAGAGATCACGTGGGCCTCGATCTCGTTGGCCCTGGCCATGCTGCCACCGGAACTTCAGGAGCAACGAAGTCGCAGAACGAACTGATGGGGATTCAACATGATTTCACCATCGAGTCACAGTTTTGTTTTTGGTCCAAAATGACATCGTTTTTAACCATCAACCATCAATTCAGAGTTTTTTCATTAAGAATCTTAAACCATTATTGCTGATTTGACGATGGTTTATTTGGAAACCTCATACCATGAATGATTGACAGGTGTGTTTTTAATTTAACTACACATCTAAACCATCAATCTGGGGAGATATTCATTGCTAAACGATTTGACGGCGGCGGCTGATCATGGCGGCGATACAAGGAGTTGCTGAAGACGGTGCAGCTGGAAGTTCGAGGCCAAGCACAACGGTGATGATGATGATGATGATGATGATGATATATATATATATATACCCTCTGGTTATTTAACATAGCCATGGAAGATGGCCCATTTATGGATGATGTTTCCATTAAAACCTCCATTTATAAGGGATTTTTCCATGGCTATGTTAAATAACAAGATGGTATATATTATAGTTATATAATTATTACCAATAATAATAATAATGATATCAATAATACCAGTAACAATAGTAATACTGACAACACTAATACTACTACTGCTGCTGCTGCTGCTACTGCTGCCACTACTGCTACTACTGCTGCTACTGCTACTGCTACTGCTACTGCTACTGCTACTACTAATGATGAATACTACCATTATTATCATTGTATAATAAATAGTACAATACTATCATGATAATAATGGTATATATATATATTATGTACTATCATTATTATATACCATCACTATATACACATCATGATTGCTATCATCACCTGCACCTGGGCGGAACCTCGGAGCCACGCTCTGACTCAGAGATGTTGAGCCGTGGCCACGTTGAGCCTCTGGTTATTTAAAGGTTTGCTATGGAAAATCACCATGGTCAATAGATATCAGTAATTCATAGATTAGTAAGTGATTGATAGATAAATATTTGTTGATTATTTCCATGTATTAGTAATTTTCACCTGATAAATATTAGTAATTCATCAAAAGATCATCGAACTCAATGGGCCATCTATGAATCTATACCATAGCCGTAGTTGAAATCACCAGAGGGTAGATTGCTTCAAAATCGCAACCACAACCAGACCCTTAGGTTTTGGATGTGCACTTCTGGAACTTCCATCCCCACCACCTCATGTCACGTCCCGGCTCTTCAAAAAGAACATCGCTGACTCTGTGCATCTTCCGCGCTTCTGAGGTCTGCATCTTCCAGAAACGCGAGGTCAGCGTCTACCAAGGTGTCTTAGACGCCAAGGTCAAGGCCGTTACCTCAGCATGGGCCACCGAAGATTGAGACGAGGTTGAACTCATTGTATCATACTGTAGCATGTTATAGCCAATTTCAATATCAATGTAGTGTATTGGTATACTGTACTGTAGATTTTATAATTCTCCATTTATTGGCATTGAAATTATTTTGTAACTGTGTGCATCTAATCAAAATTCTAATGGAGCTGGATATATTCTTTACTAGGGAAACAATAACCATCAGAGCATTGGCAGCCGCTGATCTGTCTACATATTTATATGAAGTGATAATGATGGAATCTCGTTTCCTAGAACCGATCTGAACATCTCAGCTGATCTGAGTGGAACCCCCAAAGTTCCGACATTGAGGGGATTTTGAAACTTCCGAGAGGATCTGTTGACAGTTTCTGATTGTCTTGGTGAAGTCTTTGGGGGATAATCAAATTGGCGGAATTGCCGTGGAAATGGGTTTGTCTGACACTGGGGTACCTAAATCCAATGGCTAACCGTAGTTTTTTCCCTAGACAATTGCCATAAACTAGGGCTACACCCCATTTTCAGACCCCAGGTATGAATCCCATGAAATATTCCATGACATATTCCGTGAAGTATTCCAAGTATGTCCCATGATCTCATCATAAGATGGTTGGATCGACCTGAGGCGCCCGAACCCCTGAAGCTGGAAGCTCGAGGCACAAAAATGGATTCTCCTGAGATGAGGATGGACTTCATGTTGTGAGATGTGTGGATATCTAATTTCATGGATTTTCTGACATTTTTTTTTTTTTAAACACATATAAATCAGATGAGATATTTGAGATATGATCAAATTTCACGAACCAAACATACATCATGAACAGCATTTTTGTCCTCTTGGATACCCTTTGGTTATTTAACATAGCTATGGTATAGATGGCCCAGTTGCTTCGATGATTTAAGTATTCAATATATTCAGACATGTGATGTTCCATATATAGCAAAGTGTTATATATATAATTGTATATATATAATTATATATATATATATATCTATAGAATTGTATATATATAATTGTATATATATAATTGTATATATATATACATATACATCCCCATTATATCCAGTTCTCGTTGTTTAAATCGCGAAAAAAGTGAGTTACTGTAACTGGATGATGGCCGGAGGTCAAATCGCATCTCGGGGACCTGGAAATTTCGATTGGGTTGCGACAGCCCAGTGGATCCAGTGGAGTGTTGGACCAACTGGTGCCTAAAAACCATGAAAAATGGTGATTTTACACGGAAAAATGCTGACTTTACCATCAGAAATTTTGGATTTAAGCATGAAACATGGTGATTTAAGCATGAAAAATGGTGAAAAGCGAAGTCTTGGTGACAACAAGAATGGTGGTATGGGGAAAAGCCATGGATGAAAAACTCGGTTGGGTGAACATCTCTGGTGCACCGCGAAAGAACATGGCTCTTGTGGAATTGATGTGCATATGAATGTGCTGCTTGCAACACGTATTTTCTGATCAAATCACTCTCTTTTCTGAGGTGAGAAAACAGTTCGCAACTCAGAGTGATTTCTACACAAGTCCCGGGAGGTGGAGCTTTCCATGAACTTTCTACACAATCTAAGCATGAAATTCTAGGTCTAGGAGTCTAATCTAGCATTAATCCTTTCATTTTACCAAATTTAATCCAAATTATGCATAGAATCTAACTTTGAGGGGGTTGCTATGGTTGCTATACATGACCCCAGCATTTCGTACATGGTCTCCATCTTCCAGGAATGGCAGCCAGGATCGTTTGGAGCGCCTGGTCGCCTTCATGAACACCGCCCAGGTGCCATTGATCCAACAAGGGGGTCCTGGTTCTATCCATTTACAACATCCCAAAACAAACAACATGTAGACCTTCCAACAAACCACTAATAACTGCAGTGATGGCTTTCCCTCCCGATGAAAGTGTCATTAAATGTGTATATATATATACATATGATTATATATATATATACATATACACATACATAGCACCCGCGCAAGATAGAAACGTAGAAACACACAAGAATTGTGACAAAGTTTTTGTACGTTGCGGTATTTCTTTGAGCTACTACATACATAATTACATGATATCACATGATTTCAACACATGTATATAGACAATGCCCATATCATTGCAAGTGCTTTATCTACTGGAGATGTGTAAGGGGTACATTGTATTGGCATACTCAAATTATACCTGGTTTATAGGGATTCGCTCAGTTGGTTATGATAATCACTTCATACCAAGGCAATATGACTCTTTTAGTAATCTAACAATGGTTGTTTTTTGTCACTGCCCAGTCGTTCTGTGAACAAATCCTTTTTTCATAGTTAAATCACCTTTTTCTTGCGCACATATGCACATATCCTTCCATATGCTGAAAAAAAAGAGGCTTTGTCTAAAAATTGAGGGGGAAAACGGGAAAACAACAATTCCATGTCTAAAACATGAGGGAAAAACCATCAATTCCAAAGGGAAAAACCATCAATTCCCATGGGTTTTGCTCATTTTCCCCCATGAAAAAAGCAACTTTTCGGGCCATCGGAGGCCCTAGCCTCGGGGGGCTACGCCCTGGGTAGCGGCAAAGCGCAGACCTTGCAGCTGCAAGCCATGTCCTGAAACTCAGTGGGCTGATCGTGGAGGATATCATGATAAAATGGTGATTTATCGAGGATTTACCCATTAAAAATGGTGATTTATAGTGGATTTACCCATTGAAAATGGTGATTTATAGTGGATTTACCCATTGAAAATGGTGATTTATAGTGGATTTACCCATTGAAAATGGTGATTTAGTGGATTTACCCATTGAAAATGGTGATTTATAGAGGATTTACCCATTGAAAATGGTGATTTATAGTTGAAAATTGTGATTTATAGTGGATTTTCCTATTAAAAATGGTGATTTATAGTGGATTTACCCATTGAAAATGGTGATTTATCGAGGATTTACCCATTAAAAATGGTGATTTATAGTGGATTTTCCCATTGAACATGGTGATTTATAGTGGATTTACCCATTGAAAATGGTGATTTATAGTGGATTTTCCCATTGAAAATGGTGATTTATAGTGGATTTTCCCATTAAAAATGGTGATTTATAGTGGATTTACCCATTGAAAATGGTGATTTATAGTGGATTTTCCCATTGAAAATGGTGATTTATAGTGGATTTACCCATTGAAAGCATGGTGATTTTCCATAGTTATGTGGCTGTTTACCAGAGGGTATACTGATATATAGCTGGTTGGTGGTTTGGAACATGAATTTTATTTTCCGAAGTCAGTTGGGATAATCCTTCCCAACTGACGAACTCCATCATTTTTCAGAGGGATTGAAGCCACCAACGAGATATTGTAATGATGCTATCATGTTATTGTCATTATGTAGATAATCTTCACTATAGATAAGACCAGATGATATTTTTTGCCATTTTTTGGCTTCACCCTCTGGTAATCAAAGGTGGTATGACTTTTTGAACATCTACCATTTAGTTCCATGATGTTCTTTTCTAGATTGTCAATGCATATTTTTGTTGGTGAACTTCTCACGATAGCGTCTACTATGGGAATACCATGGGAAAATAGAATCTCCGCTGTGATCAAAGGTGGCAATTGCAAATCCATCAGCTAGTTCGATGATTTTCCATAAACCTCCATGGACAGTTCAGGGATTTTCTGTTTTTTTTTTGATTTTCCCCATGATTTTCCCAGTGATCACATCTTTCTCTCCTGGCAGTTCCCTTTTTTGCCGCCTGCCGCCAGGTTGCAGGGTACCAAGATCCAGCGTGCCAAGCCTTTGCCTGAGGACACTGAAGGCGGGGATTGGTCGATGATGTTGAAATATCGCCAGCGGGCACAGCCCTCAGATGGTCAGCAAAGTGGAAAAAAAGTGGAAGTTGGTTGACCGTTTTTATTTTTTGGTATTTTGCAAGTCTTGAAACTTCTTCTTCTTACTAATTATCATGAATTGCAATTAGTGCATCTCATCAACTATCATGAAGTATCATCAAGTATCATCAAGTATCATCAAGTATCATCAAGTATCATCAAGTATCATCAAGTATCATATTTTCTTCGTATTCCAATTAAATCCAATTAGGACCAGCCCAAAAACCAGCGCTGCTTTGCGGAGACGCAGGCGCCAAAGTGGCCGAGGTGGGCAACGAAGGTGCGGCGCCGGCCGCGGCCGAGGCGGGAGGTGCCACAGGATGCGACCAGGAAACCATCGGGTTATGACTAACAGTTTGCCATGGAAAGATCCACCATTTTTAAGAACGGTAAACCATCTATTTCTATGGGCCATCTATACCATGGCTATGTTAGTCATAACCAGAGGGTAATACATACATAAATAAATAATAGTATAGTAATAATAATGATAATAATTAGATACATATATAGATTAAATCAATAAATAGATAATGATAATAATACTCATAGTGGGAAACTTATTGTCATTGTTGTCATTATTATCGCTACAATTGTTTTCTTCCTATTATTATCATGATTATGATTATTGTCAGTATTTTTCGTATTTTCTTCTTATCATTCTAGTAACACGAGTTGATAACATTGATTGTTACTATTGCTTGTTACGATTACCTACAATGGGTTTGTTATTCTTATGTTATCATTATTATTTAACCGCCGTTGGCGTGTTCCGCCGGCCACCACGGCCAGAGCTATTTCGGCTTCTCAGACCTTCAACGCAGAGACATGGCATAGGAGAGATAAAGCGCAAGTGCATGCAGTAAAGCG
>Ga0126342_10006065_pt1 | contig 21327 bp, 14 predicted proteins | sample Cyp1metagenome_FD_92528 | JGI IMG/M metagenome (GOLD analysis project Ga0126342, IMG submission 92528) | Coral microbial communities from Lord Howe Island, Old Settlement Bay, Australia - Cyphastrea 1 metagenome | ecosystem: Host-associated > Invertebrates > Cnidaria > Coral ...
AACTTGGCCCATCAGTGTTCTGTGGAATCGTTCCACGCTGCCTTGTGCTTGTGAGGTGTAAGCAGGTGATTGTCTCACTGCTATGTTGCTGCCCATTGCTGTTGCCACCATCTTGAGCAAGGAGATGATGAAGTCTTCCTGGTCTGATTGTAGGACAGTGTTGTTGAGAATTGCATGTGTTCTGCCACATTCCATCAGGAATTGTTGTAGGCAAGTTGACAGGTATTGCACGTGTTGGGTCTTGTCTTCCAGTTGAACTGCCATGCACATACCTGTTTCAACGTCCACTGCTGTGAGGACCGATGTTGTTTGTTTCTCTCCTAATGCTTTGTAGTACATCAGATCCACTTGGATCACTGGTGTTTTTCTTGTTTGTTTTGGGTGGTTGTCTTGTCTTCCTTTGCTTTGTACGCATGTTGGACACCAGCTTCTGTATGGAAGGTGTGTCAGTTCATGTTCTCTTCGTTCTTGTTCTGCTGGTTGTTGTGGTGTTGGTGCTCCTGTTGCTCTCTTTGCTTCTTGTCGCTCCTCTGGATCATCTGTGATGAACTGATCTTTGTATGCTGTGTTCTCCTCAAAGTTTGTTGAGCCTGTCCACTCTATGTCGAGTGTTGCTTTCCTCTTTGTTGTCCAGTCATCGTCAATTCTGTATCCTCGGTTGCCACTTGTTGGCTTCACCATCGTTTGTCTCCATGTTGTCAGCTTTGCCACGTCTGGTCCATCATCTGTTTGTTGTGGACTGTACATGTCCCTTCTTGGTTGGACATGCGCACGTTTCCAGTATGGACCTTCTTTGGTCCAATAGTCCTGTGTTGGACTGACTTCTTTTGGATGTTGTATTGCTGTTTGGTGTGTCTGTGTTGAGGTCATTGCTTGACCTGTTGGTCACCTCAGTGAGAGGCTTCTTCACGTTGTGTCCATACATTGGTGCTTGTGGTTCATCGGCTGTAAGTTGTCGAGATGTTGCTGGTGTTGGCCCTTTGGCTGGTGGAAGTGCTGGTTGTGGTGGTGTGTTGCCTGGAAGGGGTGTTCCCCTTTTCACTTTGAACCATGTTTCTCCTGTCCAGTTGTGTCCTTGGATGACTCTCTTCTGTTGCTTCTTGTCGAGGTCTTGATATGCTTCTTCAATGACCTCTGTGTTGTTGTTTGGTCGTTGTATGACTGTCCTTCTGTAGTTCCCCAATCTTTCTGTTGGAACTGGACATCTACTGTCTGGCATGAAAAGTGCCTTGCGTTGTGTTCTCTGGACTCTTACCAGGAAACCCTGGCTGTTGAATGTCCACAGATCGTTCTTGTTTCGAAGGATCTCCATGCCTGTTGGTGTGAGTGTAACCGGTGCTATTCTTGCTGTTGTTCCTTCTGTTGTTTGGTTGACTTCAAGCCTCATGTTGACTGGCAGTGTTACCAGTGTAACTGGAAAGAAGTAGAGGCCTTCACGTTGCCTCAGTGCTGAGTTGAATTCCTTGCTGTGTGTGATTGTTGGTGTTTCGTTGAGTTGTGTGTTGAACCCTTGTTCTGCCAGTCTTGTTACTGACATGATGGGTTGTGTCACGTCGCACACATAGAAGGGAACAACCAGTGTTTGCTGGTTGATGTTGTGCATGTACACCACTTTGTAGCCATGCACTGAGATGTCTTCATCTGTTGCTGTCCTGAGCTTCGGACCTTGTCCATATTGTAATGGATACAGTGGTGTGTCTGGTGCAAACCATGTTGGACAAACGTGTGTTGCTGCACCACTGTCGATCATGATCTCTGCCTCTGTGTATCCTCTTTGTTGTTGAACTGCTTGCATTGTTGTCGCTTCCTTGTGGGGACTCGCTGCCTGATGACCCAGTGTTGCCACAAGTTGGATTGATGGTGTTTGATTGTCCGTTGGTGGTGCTGGCAAAGCTACCTGTTGTCGTTGGACTGGATGAGTGTTGTAGTTGCCTGATTGGGTCGTTGCTGTACCAATAGTTGTCATACCCACTGTTTGGGTCGTACCATTGTGCTGTTACATCTTGGTTCTGTTCCTGTGGTGTCTCTGACATGTTGTGCAATCCTTTGCCATGTGGCCTGGTTGGCCACATCTCTAGCACACTGCTGTTGGATTCTTTCCTTTTCCTTTGTTGGGCATTCCTTTTGCCTTTCCTTTGTTGCCTTTGTCTCCTCCTTTTGGCTGGTACTATGGTTGTTGTCTTCCTTTGGCTTTTCCTTAATTGTATGCGCCGTAGCCTCCATAGCCTTTTCCTTGTTGGTATCCTTTCCTTTGTTGCCTTTGCCATATCCTTTTCCTTTGTTCTTTCCTTTTCCTTTTCCTTTGCCTTTGTATGTTGCTCCAATGTCCATTGGAGCTGGGCCTCCTCCAAGATTTGTACTGACCGATGAGGACGACTGTTGCCGGAGTCTTGAGAACGCTGTCGTGGTCCTGTAGTACTCCATGATTGTTGTCCTCACTTCTGCATATGTTGGTGTTGTGCTGGCGTTGAGGTGTAGGTGTTGTCGAGGTGGTCCTGTTGTCTCATTCGTGAGAACAGCTATCTTTACTCGGTCTGGAAGTTGTCCATTGTTGTCACGTTCATAGCGTGCAAGCTCAAATTCCTATGTTGAGAAGGACTCTTCAAAGTTGTTGTTGTTGTTGTTGTTGTTGTTGAATTTTGGTTTGAGAAGTCTTATAAGGTAGCCTAGCTTCTTGTTCCAACAGGTATTGCAAACCTGTTGCAAAGTTGCCTGTAAACCTCTAGGCCCATGGCGTCTTGGTGTTGTCTGCAAACTGTTGCTGCTGGGCCGCTGGTGATGTTGATGAGGATGTATTTGAAGTTGTTACATAGTTGTGTCCATTTCTCTCCTTCTTCAATTGTTGTTGCTGCACCAAGCAGCTCTGCGTCTGTGAGCACTGTTGTTGCTCTTTCTGCTCTTGATAGCAGTTGTGGAAAGATGTTGTCCTGCAGGCCCATGTATGCTGAGAACTTATACTTCCATTCTTCAAATGTTGCATAGCTTCCATCGTATGTTGGAGGCTTCAACCTCAGTCTGTGTGTTGATGCTAAAGCGTCCACTTCTGACGCTCCTGCTGTTGGCGATCCTATGTCATGTGCCGTTGCCATCCTTGTTGTCGAGAGTCCCCCCACGCTATGTTTAGCTGGGATCAAGCGCTTTCCTTTGCGTTTGTTGTTTGAGTGTTTGTTTGTTAGGCTGCTACCCAGTGTTGCTCCTGCTGTAGTTGTTGGAGCTCACCTGGATGCTTCCAGGACCACTGCTCCGCTACCATGTGAAAATCAAGGCAGCTGATGTCGACACTCTGTTGCAGCTGTTGCTGCACGCGCCTTTTGTACTGTTGGCACACAAAGGCTCAAGGCCTTGTTGATCCAAGATGTTGCACATATGTACACTGGCACAACTGATGTTGTGAGAGGGTGTTGGTTTTTAACATAATGTGTACACACACACATATATATATGTATACGTATGTATATGTATATGTATATGTATATGTATATGTATATGTATATGTATATGCATATGGATATGTATATGTATATGTATATGTATATGTATATGTATATGCATATGTATATGTATATGTATATGTATAGGTATATGTATATGTATATGTATATGTATGCACGTACTTGTATCATTGTATAATTGCATATGTAAATACAGAAAGAGGGCTGCAAAAATAGAACAACCCTGGGGATCTAACTTACCTACGCTCAGCCCTTGTGCTTCGTTTGGTACCCGCTGTTGGAGCCATGCTCAAATCTCGTGGCACTGAATCTGAAGTTTGAGGGAACTGCAAACGGTTTCCTTCCAGGAAGCAGACCGGCCAAATTTGTGCTTCCACACAAATCGAGCCAAACGATCTCCACATGAGCAAACAATGACGATGACGCGTTGTTGATGTTTTTGACAATACCTTTTGATCTTGGAGATAGAGCAGATGCATCTCCGTTCAGGCTGTCGTCCTTTCTTGAGCTCCAAAGATGAGCGGGGAGACTCTCGGTAGACGTTTGTCCATTTAGTTTAATGTTGGCAAAACACTGCAAACAGCGAAAAAAAACTCAGCATCTGAGGCACTTTGAACAGTTTTGACACCAAGTCGAGACATATTTGTCTCTTGCAGGTATACGATGATCAGTGATTAGAGCGGTATAGCATGTGATAACCAAGTTGCAATGGGGCTGGGTCATGGCCTTGGGGCACAAATTGGGAGTTGGTTTTGTGAATTGCCTCAGGACACACCTCTCCATCACTGTGCTCGCACAGGTCACAGCGAGGCGACATGGTTTGCAGATGTGGCTGTTGCTGATGGGCAGGATAGTGTTTGGTGGATCAGTCGTGGCAGGTCAACATGGTTCTACTCCCAAACATGGGCCAATCAATCTGTGGGTTCACTGGCCCCCAGGCTTGTTGCGCCCTGCTGCGACATAATGCGGAGCAAACTGTGAATCATTTTGGCCTGGCTCCACAGCAGCTGGCACAACAACTTGGACACAAGGATCCTTTGCACCGCACGGTTGAGGGGCCCAGAGGCCACGGAGAAGATTTTTTGCAAATGCCAAGGTGTCAGAATGATCAATGCCTTCAAACATTGGCTGATATTGGATGGTTTAATATTGAATCTTCAAAAATTACCATTTTGCGGCCCTTAAGTGTTTCCTGAGGACATTGCAGTGCTGCTTCGTTCTTGGACCGGATCAGCAGCGACAGATCCAACTGCCCTCGCTGCCAGACGCCGCGTGGCGCGGCACCCGGATGGCTTGGGGCATTTGGCAGTGCCAGAGGCGGGGGAGGCGTCAGGAACTTTCGGACGGCGTCCTAACATCCACTGGTTTTGGCATCAAAGTAGAGCATGAATTGTGGTGGATTTGAGGGCCGCATTTGATGATCTTAGGGAAGGGTGCTGACCTTCCCAGTTTTGCATGGTTTTGCTGCACAGAGCGGCTGGCACCCAATGGTTGTGTTGTATTCCAAGATGCTAGTCAGCAGATCGGGTTGGGTACTGACCTGCTGAACAGGATGGAGTAGACTTTGACTTCGATGCAAAAGAATGCCTCAAGCAAGCAGCCACTCAGCCAAGAGAATCTAGATATTTCTGGCACGGGTTCGCAAGGGTGGAGGAGATTTGTGGAGTTTCGGGAGTGAAGGCGAAGTTGTGAAGTCCGAAGTTTTGCTGTTGATTTTGTCAATTTTTGCATTCCTGTTGTGTTGCAGCTTTTTCCAAATCATGTGACTTGTAGTGCTTATCATGCACTGTGCCATGAGTTTTGAACAGTTCTCACGCTGACTTCAAGTAACAAAGGCTTCTTGATGAAGGCAACAACTTCACATTGAACCTACCGCCCTAGGTAAAAATGGCTGGCTTTGACATCGAAGTGCCCAATGAAGAGCGCCACAACAGCAGAAACCCACAGATGGGCTCCTGTTTTTTCAATCTTAATCGCTGGGCTTTTGGCACCAACTGCCAGTTGGTGATTTAAAATAAGTTTAAGATACTTTAAGTATCTCCATCCCCCCGATGGGTCCACCAAAAGGTGCTGCAAGCCCCAAGAACTCCCGAGAAAGGTATCCCAAAATTGGTCGAAGAGAACATATTCAGGAAACATCTATATTTGGACGTTTCCCAATGTGTCCTAAAGATCTTCCCTTCACCATTGCATTGAGGGTTATGGGATCAGGCACAGCAAGTGGGTCGAGTCGCTCTTTGAGCTGAGGAGCTGCGTGAAAGTTCTCCATCCAGTCCCTCCAAACTCCCGCACCATTTTCATGGTCAACTTCGGGAGGTATAGCCTATATAGCATAATCCAATATGCTAATAGGTTTGCAGGTCCCTGATCTTGACCCAAACAGTGGAGAAACCCCAGCTGAAGATGTCTTTCTCTGGAAGGACTACTCTGGAGATTGAAGCCGGAGAAGGCCTTGGGTGAGGAGCCGCAATGGGTGTGTCTTAAAATGTGATATACCCCCCAACATTGCCATGGGGAAGATGGTGACTAACCAATATAGATTTTTGGGACACCCATTTTCAGACCCAAATTTACAGTAGTCGCTGAGGTTTGGTGGTTTACGAGAACCCGGGGCAAGTGACTGCTGATGCCAAAGGCACGTCCTGTGATGTGGAAGGAAGTGTCATCGAGTCATAAGTGTGGAAGACGTGCAGCGCAGAAAGTCTGAACAATCTTGAACGAAGTTGGGGGTTTCCTAAAGTGGGGCTACCCTAAAACTGGGGGTACCCCCATTTCAGGAAACATCCAGTTATTGGTTGGTTTCAAAGTTTCAAACATTTTTTATTTTCCATCCATGGAATGGTTGATCTCATGGACAACTCTGCGAAAGGGCACTGGTATGCCCTACGCCGTGGCAAGGCTCGGGAAACTGACAAAGTGTAAGGTTGATAAGTTGATATCAGTGGTACATTTGGAAGCTTAAGCAGCTTGGTATCCTTTCTTTACTTTTGCTCCAGTCATAGAAAATGAAAACAGCAGTTTCAGCAGATCACTTCTTTCTCCAGGGTCAAAATGCAACATGTGTACGGCAGATGGAGCCCGAGAATGTGGCACAACGGGAAACCCAAAAAAATAGGACCCCTTAAAGCCAAATCCAAATCAAACATTGAATTGATGGATTTTCAAGCTACGGAGATCCTCAAATTCAGAACTTCTTCAGTGCTTGGCTGGTCCAGGAACACTTCTATCGCCTGGATCCCGTGCGGGGCTGTTTTGCTCTCACGGCTTCCGAAGCAGCAGAGCTGCTGCAGAGATACCGAGCTTATGGCCGGCGCGGAAAAGCTGTTGGAGTTTGTTGGGGCGAACAAGCCACGGCATGGCATGATGGCAACTGTAGGCTTGATAGTCATGGCCTGATGGTGATGGTGACGGCTTATTTGTGCTTCGTCTTTGACCGTGAAATGCCAGTGGTCAGACGATTGCACTGCCAAGGGCTTCTTGAGGCACCAGCTGAACAATCCCTGCGATGACCAGTTCGAGGCATTGATCGACCACGGGCCGACTCTTGAGCAGTGAAGGTGTCAGACAAATTCTGTGAAGTTTCTGCTGAGATCCTCCAGTTGTTTCATGTTGTTTCTGTCAGGACTACAAAGCTTGCATCCTGGAGGAATCTGCGACAGTATTGACGAAGTTCCAGAATCTGTGGTGCAGACATGTCCTAAACAGCCGTTATGGTGCAGGAATTAGATGATCCATGTCTCCCCCAGCTCGAGCAACTTGCACACAACCACGCAGGAGTTATCTGCTCGTGGACTGCGGATATCCGGCCGCCAACCAAATGAGCACCTTGGCCAGAGCAGCACATGACTGGCAAACGAAATGGCTTCGGAAACAGACGTGCAGTCGATTTCGAAACCGCTTGGAGTTCAACTCATGTTTTTTTCCCCGTCGATTGGATAAGGAACAGCTTGCTCAGAAGTGACGAAACTACAAAGTAAAAATTGTGAAATATCAAACATATCTATCAAGTTTTAGAAAAAAGTCAAAATTGTATATAAGAAATACATTGATTTGCTATGTATTGGATTTTAAGTACTATTTATTCAAACAAATGAATGTAAGCGACATACGGAATCCGCCCCTGGAGTTGAAATCCAAACACGTGCATCATACGAATCATATGATGTGCCTGAAGCATTGACGCACTGGTCATGCCCTATACTGATTTCAATGATATTTAAATAGATAATTAAATCAAGAATATAAATGTAAAAAACATATAAATAATGTATTTATATAATGTATATATTATGTATATATATATAGATATTTATGTATAAATCTAAATATTCTGTGTATATATATATATATTTGGAGTTTGTACTTGTGGTTTTGAAGCAACGCAGAACATCTTCAATGCCTTGCTGCTGATATTTTGCTTGCTCAAATAAGTTAGAGAATCTACAAGAATCTGTTTTTTGCTTTGCATTGCAATGTTTTCCTTTATGTCAAAAGACTTTATACTAAGGAAGAAGATCAATGTTTTCCTTCTCCAAAGGAATCTCGCAGAAGCTTTGTCTAGAGACACATTGTTTTTACGCTACTTCTCTCTTCCTTTATGTAGTGGGTTCTGAATACGAATATGGTAGAATCTCACCAGCGGAACAAACAAAGCAAACGTTGACTCAGAGGCCACTTTGATACAGGTGGTTCTTTGCCTGTAAGGACTCCTCTGTTATCAACGGTTTGTACGTTGTGGTCGGGACCGTCTTGTATCGTGTCGATATCGTACATGTGAAAGATTTGAGCGGCAGCACAGAAGCGAACAAACACCCTTACAGGGCACAGCGTGAGCAGAGGACGTGCACCCCGAACATCAACTGCTTCCACTCTCCGATTCGCCAAAACTATCTCCATGAGTTGGTCCATGGGCCGCCACATAGTGCAGTGGTTGAGAGGCTCCTCCCGAGGCTCCCCCCCCTGCCGGACTTTGGTGTTTCTGTGCTCCCCAGCAACTTCTTGAAACCTTCCGAGAGTCACGATCATTGCCCGTTTTCTCATCGCAGACAGCAAGCTTCTGACGGCTATCGTGAACAAGACATGAACATGAATATGCCTTGATGTATCGCATCTTGACCTTTCTCTGCGACGTCCGCTACGTATTTGGAAGTCAGCAGACAGGTTCGTTTGCAAAACAGCTCAGATTTTTTGGTGAGAGAGAGATGCTCAGTGTTGCCAGAACGGTGCCCAAATGGCACAAGAAAGTTGAAAGAAAAGCAGAGCCGAACCTTTCACATGTTTGGGCTCAAGCCTACGCAATCTTGCCTCAGTTCTTCCGCTGTGTGGACTTTTGAGTAAGAGGTGTGGTCATGATATGTTGATGACGAGCAGAAAGATACATGACTTCGAACTGGAAAGATGTAATTAACAAGACTTAGCAGTCGCCTCCAGCTACATCTTCCCTTGGCTGCATGAGAAGTGTCATTCGCTGGACAACTGTGCAGACTTGGGAGGTGAGTCTGCTCTGTGGCAACGTTTCGCAGATATGGATAGATATGGATCAAGTGAGGAGGGCAGCTGTTTTTGACCCATGCACTGCAGGCATTGCGGCAGTTTCACATTAGAGCGCTGCTGTCATAGCTCTCCCTGGTTACCTGGTTGACCCTGGTTGAGAATCTTTTGTCAAGCATTTCCTGCAAGAAAAGTTGCTTCCTCAGCCTGCAGTTGTTTGGAATATCAGGGAGGAGAGGTCAGTGGTTTGATGCGACAAAAGAGTTTTCTTGGCAGCTGGGTGGTTTGCAGAGTGCGCACCCGGAGATCGGCGGGAGAGGCAATTTTAATGTTGCACCGTGTTGCTAGTTTTTGGCGTGCGGCAAAAAAGTCGCAATTTTTTGGGTGCTGTGGTTCTTGATCCAATATCCAGAATCATGTGCAGCCTTTTATTCAATGTTGTCTTGACCCTTGAGAACCAAGCCAGGCTCAAGATTGTTGGGGCTGGCAGGGTTGCAGAATGCAATCGGGGTGTTGATGGCGGACTTGCAGCAGGTTCTATCTTTGCCGCACATTTGGGACATCGTTGTCCATGGTGATGAGGCTGAATGGGAGGGCCTTCGGCGAGATTCCAAAATTCGGGATTCTAAGCAGTTGGAGCGAGAGATCCAAGAGCAAAGAAAGACAGTGTAAGTCTTCACACTTATGTTCTCTTTATTTTCTTCCCTTTTTGCTTCCATATGTTTTCCTTATTTTCTTCCCTATTTTCTTCCCCAATTTGTTTCCCTTTTTCTTCCGTATTTTCTTCACCATTTTCTTCCACATATTTCCTTATTTTTCCACCCTGTTTTCTTCCTTCTGTTTACTTTCTGTTTTCTTCACAATGTCTTCTTCATTTTCTCTATTTTATTTCTCATTTTCTTCTCTGTTTTCTCAACCTTTTTCTTTCCAACTTTCATCAATATTTTATCGCTTCTTTTGCCTTGTATATTTTTGTTCCAACTGTCTTATTGTTTTTGAGAATTGTATCCCCATTTTCACCAATGTTCCGCTTATTTTCTCTTATGTTCTTTGAATTTTCTGCCAATTTTTGTCCTTTTTTTGCTTAGGTTTCTGTTTTTAACTGTATTTTTCGCATTGTGGTGAATAGTTGAAGCTTTGTTGGCCTGGTTTGCGAAGAGTCTTGTCTTGGGCAGACTAGGAGGATGGATGGTTGAATAGTTTTTCGTCAGGAAGTCCTGTGCTTTGAGCAGAGACAAACAGTCAGGCACAGTACCTCTAAGATCCGTCAAACTCCTGAAGTTGAATTTGTTTGAACATGGGGTGGTTGATCATCGTGTTCCAGATGAAAACTGCATTTTCATAGGGTACACCCTCTGTTTGTTCAAACCCGGTTGAATCTAGCCGTCTTTTGACATTGGTACGCTGCATTCCATCACCTGCTGATGTGAGGAGGATCGGGAGCGCTACTTCGTTGGTGTGTTCGTGGCCATCGGATTGTTGTTGCTGTCCACGGTCCTTGCGTTGGTGCATCAAAGGTGCCTTCCATAGCTACATGCACTGTAGAGTACCAAGATCAAAATGATGCTTCATTTTTCTCCATAAAGTTGTTTAGCGCTTGGCATGCGAAGACAAGCCAACAAAAACACATGATCTTGAAAAGGTCTCCACCAAGCTAGAGCCGTGCAAGAATCATCTTGACTTGGATGCCCTTCATTGACCACCTTTTTGGCCCCTTAGATTGTATGGTTCGAAAGTATTGAAGAGACAAAATGCCCTGACTCTGACATTTGCTCTGACACTTGTGGTAGCTTTGGTACCCGTCTTGGCCCCGCACCAGCTCATGTCAGTGTAGTCGGGCTGGCCATGTTGACACCGATACCGCCGATACCGCCAGGGAACTGTATCGCGCTGAAGCCAGCGATCGTGCACACTATTACCAGTTGATGCATTTGCTGCCGCTGGTAGTGGCTGTGGCTTGCTGCCTTGAGGCTTTTGCTGTTCTTCAAAGCAAGGGAGGTATTTGAAGAATGGATGACTCTGTGCAAAGTCAACATCCCAATCCGATGACCCAATGCATTTGCTTTGCTGGGACATCATGTTTGAACATGTTTTGACTAGTTCGTTTGAATCAATTGAAGGTATATAGAGTTTTTTCGAACCTTGCAGTTCCCACGACATCATCAAGATTTGGACTAGCTGATTTGGCAGGTCTCCTTATCTACTGTAGCAGCAGCTACGCTGGTGCTGCAGGAACCTTGCCATCGGACAGCATCAAAATTGATCAGTAGGTATGGTTCTGTAGGTTTGGCAAGGCTGTGTGCAGGAAGTCGATTTTGAGGCCCGGTATGCATCAAAGTTGACTCGCTGTAAACATATGGACAAAATCAATCCTCGAAGATGGCGATTTGGCAACAGGAGATCTGGGAAGCTGTGGCCCTCCACTACTTCGGGCTGACCATCGTGTGTCTCATGGGTGGGAAGGAGCCGAGGGAATACAGCTCACGTGCAGACCATTTTCTAGACAGTTTGGATCATTTCATGCCTGGTTGTGGCCTGAAAATGATCGGGCCCCCAAATTGACACTTTTGCGGGTCTAATTGCCACCTAAGTCTTGGTCGTTATTTTCAATTTTTTGTTGATTCATACTATGCTACTATGCCCAATCTATGCGCTTGGATGGCCGTGCAGGAAGCCACGGTACAGAAATTGGCCTCCTGTGAAGCTCATGGCAGCTTCGGCACCAGCAGATGGTGCGCAACTTGGCTGAGGGATGGGCTTGGGCGTATTTGCACGCGAGCGGCTTAGCGCCACATTTTTTCCGTCGGGATAGGTTCAAGACCTTGGGAACAAAGGATTACAGTATAGTCTTTCTTTGGATCATTAAAATGTATTCAAATTTCAATGGACCATTGTACTACTTGGGTTTGGGTACCCAGTCTTGATGCGTTCCCACCAGCCTCGAGAGGGTGTCGCCGGGCCAGGTGCCTCCATGCTGCTGTTTGGTGCCACTGACGCCCTGCCTGCAGGACGGCAACAAGACCTTTGACTTCTCGACCCTGAGAAAAATGAGGTCGAGCTGTTTATGGGTTGCCATGGGTGCCATGGTTGCGATGTGGCGAAATTCCGAATTGCGGGAATCTGAGTAGTTTCAACGATGCAATCAATCTGACGCTCGCAGGTGTGAGGAACAATGCAAGTTTGTTGCGATGGTCAGTCCATAAGTGTTGAAACCCCAAGATTCCCCCATTTTGAGGGTCAACTTAAGTAATTATTGGAAGACAAGAGATTCTTGGGACCCGATATCAGGGATATCAGGGCTGGATATGTGTGGCATTTTTGGACGCAACCTCACCGGGAGGTTTATGATTGAGCAGTATTGCTATGTGACGCCGCTGACAGCCTTTGTCGAGGGTATCCTTCAGTGGCAAGAGAAACAACAACAGATCCACATGGATTTTTGGGTGGCCACTCGACCGCAACTGCGGATTACAATTCTTGGACAGTGCGGTGGGTCATTGGATTAAAAGAGATGCTTTTTTTTTTGTACGAAAAAATCAAGTTCAGTTGGGGAACCGTAGAACTGGGTGGGTTTCCTTTAAAGATTTCTGTACATCTCGGGATTTGCAGTCTCAGCAGTCTGCCAAATTGGTTCTTTGATTGAACCCGTTGTTCGCGCGCTGCAGGGTAGCGTGCAAGTGCTGCGGCTGGTGTCCATGTTTATTTGCCTGCAGGCGGGCTGGGGTGCAGTGGTGCTGCAAGTCCAGCCAATGTTGGGGGATGAAGGTAAACTAGCACCACAATTTAAGCCATTGGATAGTGGCGACTTGGGAATAATTGAACTGCGGTTGTGCAAGTAAAGGACAATCTTGATTTCACCAAAGAACAATGTCCACAGAAAGATCTTTACTTCATTCATATACCAGCCCGCAGTATGTCACATCACCACATTCGGGAAATGGTATCGCATGCTATCATATAATTTCTATATTATCATATGATTGCCGTCATTACCTAACATTCCTTTGAGATCCTTTGAGGTTACTGCAAGGTCGCTGCAATGTATGTCGGGCCCAGGCGCTTTTTGCACTATACCATGCTACGAAGAGACCTGGCTTGGGTTGGGCATGGTTGGGCTGCAAGTTGGCTTGGGCCCCTGAAGCCTTAAGGTCGGTGCTTAAGGCGCTCAATCCTTTGTTTCAGGCGAAAAAATGTCAGAGTGCCATATTGACCATCCGCTGGCCAGAGCATTTGTAATCTGAAATGCTTTGTGACTTTGCATTTGCCAATGTTCAGGTCATCCAGATTTGGGGTCTCCAATAGGCACATATAGGCACCGACCCAGCCGCTCCAGGAAGTCTTTGAAGAAGTACCAGACCACTTTGAAGTTCTTGTCCATCAAGGCTTTGATCATCCTGTGCCTTGGACATCGGCAGATCAGGCTAGCAATGAGGGAATGAATAGGGAATGCTTTGAAGATATTGCAATTGATAGTGAAATATGTCAATTGCATAGGGAATGGATAGGGAGTGGTTCATTATTTCATCCAATTGACATATTTTACACCAGGAGAATCCAGGGGATCAGACCAGCGATCAGGGGTTTGTTCCGCTATGGTGTACTCCCTTCCCCATGGCCTTCATGGTGGACTCAGGTCAGCTGTGCAGAAGATTCTGCTGGCGTGGGTGTTCCGTTGGCATTTGGTAGACCTACCCCCCAGCCGCGTTTTCAGTGCCGCAGATGCTGCTCTGTCACTGGGCAGCGCTGAAAGCGGGAAGTCCAAGGAATGCCGTGGAATGTGTTTTTCCCGAATACGTAGCAAGGGTTCCCGTTTCACTCTGGGGGTCTGGGGGTTGAGGTGTGTTCGCTCGATGTTGCGCAACCCTTCGCAACCGCAACCGTCCACGGGCGGTCGCGTGAGGCCCGTATGGCCGTGCCCATGGCGAGTTCTGCAAAAGTGGTCACTTTTGGAGGTCTCAAGTGCCGCGTAGGTTTTGAGTGGCAGGCGTGGCACTTCGTGACAGTCCAACATGGTTTCATAACATGTTGAAAATCGTTCTGTGTGGCAGGTGCGATACTTTTGCGTCGCTTCAAGAAGATGAGTTGCGTTTTCCGCAGCACTTTTACCTCCATCGTCATTTTGCGTGGCGGCTGCAGCACTTTAGACGTGTCATGTTGCGTGTTTTTTGCGAATCGCATTGTCAGGGCTTCGTGAAGTGGGGACGACGTGCAAATTGGGTGGCGAGCGTGGCATTTACTGAGATGTGCTGAAAATTGACGGAAGCTTCGCGCGAAACATCGATTTTGAGGTCGCAAATTTTGAGGTTCATGAGAAAACGGGTAGGAAAACGTCGATTTTGAAGCTACGAAGTGTGAAAATTGGAGGAAGTCTCGCACGAAATGGTCGTTTTGAGGCTCCAACATGTCTCGTCTCGAGTCTCTGGTTTTCCTGTGGCCTTGCCGTGTCTATGGGGGAAGCTGCAAAACCTCTCTTTTTGAAGGCGTGAACGCAGGTCAGGTTGTCATGTCGTTTTGCGTGGCAGGGGTGGCACTTCCTCACATTCTCGTGTCTGAAAAACTGTCGAAACTCGTTCTGTGTGACAGGTGCGATACTTTTGCGTCGTTTTCAGAAGAAGAGTTGGATTTTTGGTAGCAGGCGAAACACACTGCACTTCACTCTAAAATTTACACTTTGCACTCTACACTTTAGACTTTGCACTCCACACTCCACACTTAACATATTATTATTAATTATACCCTAAAATGCGCATATCTTTATACATAAATGTGCGAGGCATGAGTGCTGCAGCCATTTTGGGGTCAGTGGTATGGGGTTTTATCTTCCCCGTGCCACAAGGCGCATGCATGCGTTCCTCTTGCTGATGGAGGCCACTAAACCAGGGCTTCTTGGGGAATACTGTACTGTATGATGGTAAGGAATGGTAAGGATTCTTCTCAAAATGTAAACACTTTTTCACGAAGCCTTAGAAAAAATCAAACAACTGTCGTGACTGGTGACTATGCTGATCCACGAACTGTCGCAAGTGATGCTCTTGTCGCAGAAGTGGCTTTGGATTCCATCGGCAAACGCATGGAATCACCGTGTGTCAGGTGCCATTCTTACAGTTGCTGGTGAATCATGCCTTCCCTGCAGATGAACTTCACATGTTCTGTGGCTGCACTCTTCATTACTTCTCTAGGAGTATGGCCTGTGGTGGCCCGTTCTGTGCCATTCCCTGTGCACCTGTCATGTGATTTGAAGTTGGCGTTTCGGTGTGAGCACAGAAGGACAAAAGACAAAAAATATAGGTTGACATCCAACGCCGTTGATGTGCACATCAGGTAACTACTTCTCTGTGGGTCAAACAAATTTTGCCCGCCCATATCTTTTCTAACTATCTATTTTAGGGTGTGGGCGAAACTGCCAGGCTGTTTGCTGACTCTTTTCTCGAAGTGTGTTGGATCCGAGCAATCTTCAGACGTTTTCAGAGAGGAATAATTGTTCCATCGTTTTCGTTCAGTTTGCCGAGGCATAGCCAGCAGCTGTTGGGGTAGACATCCGTGCCCCAGACCAGAAAATCACATCTTGACGCCATGAGCCGAGAAGGGAACCAGGCAGGGAGAGGATGAGGCGGAGGCCCTGACAGCCCTGACAGCCCTGATATGGGGCACCTGGTCAAGCAGTTTGGTTCAGCCGTTGGCCTTCTGTTGGAGGATAGTGTCTGCCTACATCCAGTGCAAGTCACTGTGAAGTGACATGACGATCCGCCATGAAGCGAGGGTGAACTGGAATGGCCACTGCCACCACTGCTACCTTTGACAAAGAGATCCTTGGAGTCTCAGAGGATGTGCACGAGTGCGGCGTGGGAAAAGATGCAGACCCTTCGCTGCTGGATTTAGGTCGACACACTCACCATGTGATCGTCACATTGCAGCACTCCATGCGGTCGAGCAGAAAACTTGCCCTGCATTGGAAGTCTTGCACAATCGTGGGCTCAAGGATGTGTTTCTGATCAGCTATGTCAGTGATGTGCTCTGTTTGTGGCTTCGGACTGTATGAAAGTTCCACCAGTCGGTAAAGGCAACCCAAGCCCTACCTGTTACAATACAGACAAATGACAAAAGCCAGGAATCATCGACTTCAAGAATCAACATCTGGCCACAGGATGTCCTACTCTCCACGGCCTTGCACCGCGCATGTCATTCAGTGATGTGGGCACAGAATGGTATTCGAGGCGCTGTGGAGTCAAAGATCCCATGAAGATTGGTGGAAAGTTGATATGCCAGATGTGAGATGCTTGGGACAACTCTCCACAGATACCAACAACTGTTCCATACAGAAATACAGAACGATTCCTGATGCAGAAGAGCTTTCATAGGTGGCTTTCTCATCATTTCACCGATCAAATGCCAGGCCGAAATCGATCATCAATGGCAGGGATGACCTCATCAAACAGCCGCGTCCAGTGACAGATGATCCGTTCCAAGATGATGAAACGCCACGGTGGCCACCAGCTCAAGATGACATGAAACTTCAATGGGCTTTCCAGATTTGAGTTTGAAAATGGTGTACCCCCCAATTCCAGTGGATCATCATGGATCATCATGGATCATTGTCGTTCAAGGCTTCGCTGCGCCTTGAGTCATGCGCCTCTATTGTCTGGTCCGGCCCGGAATGCCAAGTGGTGAAACTGAAGTTGGGGGTCAACTTTGGCACCCTTTTTGTTCCTTTTTTGTTTAGCGACCAATGGTCTGATTTTCAAAGGAATCCTGCGGCTTTGGGAGTTTCAAATTTTGACCCAAAGACATCTTGAAAGTCTGATTTGGTCGTAAACATGGGTCACTAAGGTTGTGAGCGACATGAAAGGGAATCTTTTCTTGAAAGAGGACAGGTTTGGGGGTGAATGTCCACATGATCTCTGAAGTTGAGAGGGTTATACATCCTCAATATATCATCTATATCCAACTTGTAAGCAGATATGCCCGATCTGCTAAGCATTCGCTGACTGCAGATATCCCCCCAGTGGGCTTGTCCGAAGATGGAGACCACCCAAGTCCTATAAATTTGATCTTCTTCTGCTCATTCTGCACAGCTTATGGGGTCTACTCAACGAAAGTCTCTCGTAGCTGCACTCCAGATTCATGGGAACAAAAACACATGGGGTCAAGTGGGTGCTGGAGCGGGATATGGACATGTGCCAATATTATTGACACTGAAGCAATGGAAGGATCCCCTGTGTTTAGATACACCAATGTAAAGAAACTGGATAAGTATGTTTTGGATTTTTGAATCGGTCCTCACGTTCAAAGTTTGAGCCATGTCATCCCAGCTGACACAGGATTTCCTGTTGGCACTGCTGAAGAAGAGAGTTTCTTGGCAGTGACGCATGCGTGGCCAGCTGAACCAATTGGACTCAGTTCAAGCCATGTGGGTGATGCAGCCGATTCAAGGCTCCCGACATTGTTCTGCCACCGTTATTCTGGTTGGTTTTGCTTAGAAACCTTTGGTGAAGAGCTTGCTGGAAGCCATGTACCAAACTTGATTGACTTGATTGGATGGTAAGCTTGACAAGCTTGACTTCTTGCACGCTGCCAAGTTACCTCTGCATTTGTCCCACGTGGAGTCGCGCCGAGATGTCTTTGACTGCAACTTGAGGCAACTGTGTTTTTTTTTTTGCCGGGATAAACGGGAGAAGGGACGATATTTCAATTCATCATCATGATGATCAATATTATTCATGGCACCAAGAAGGGATGATGATATATCACAATATTATAAATGTCAAGGCACCAAGCCACAGATTAGTTTCTCGATTTTTGTGACTTTGTTGGCCTCTAGTGTTTTTCGCCTCGACTCGAGCCGAGGCGGAAAGACGGACTATTTCTTTGTCCCATCACTGGTGGGGGTGCTCAGTGCGTCATCCAAAAAAGGTGAGGCCCTCCCAGATGGCCAGATGGTACAGCAGTCGTGACCAGGATTTTGCTATTCGCCAGATTTGGTTTGGAAGTGGATATTGAGCTATCTTCGTTTATTTCCAGAGGGAATCCAGTAGAAGTGCATTATATAGTAACATTAGTAACCCCATAGCAACCCTCAAAAACCTATAAAAGACATATATTCTTTACCCCTATTTCATGACGCGTTGCCCAGGCGACGAGTTGGGTTCAGCCGCCGGCAAGCGCAGCGCCAGGATCCTGCGACCCTGCTGGGGGACCTGGAAATGGTCGAAGTTCCCCTGAAAAGCCATGGAAAACCCATGGACTGTGGATGGGTGGGGATGGTTTTGCTTGTCAACTGGTCAAGTGAGTCAAGTGATGAAACCAAGGATTTTCCATGATTTTCCTAAAGTGGGTTGATAGGTTGATAGCCTGCCGGATTTGGAGAGTTGCGCCCCTGAGGTGGCTGTGTAATTTCTCAGGCGCTCTGGGTCTTGGTACCCACAAGCACTGGAACGTTAGAATCGCAGCAACCATCACGACGTCATCAGGGGATATAGGCAGATCCAGACAGCAACAGTTATGACATAGCAAGAAGTGTGGGGATATGTATATTCAACGATATGTGCTGTATATGAAAACATATACCTGCCATGGTCAAAACATGGTTTATTTTCTCATAAAGGCCTCTTCATAGGGCTTCATATAGCAACTAATTAGAAATCCCACTCCTGATGGTGGGATGACCGCACCCCATGTAGTTACTATGTAACTTGACATTGGCACGTGTGACCAGCCGCAGGAAGAAAAATGAAATCACATCCTTCCTTTTGCCACTACGGATCTTCAGGCTGCTGTGGAACTGGCAACATCAGCTTTGCAAATCTGCGAGGCACCAGCCATTGTGGGTTGGTAGTTATCCCAGTTATCCCAGTTATCCCCAAACTTTTGAAACGATTTGAACATGTTTTACATGGCCCATGATTTCGAAGGATGGCCAGCAGGATTGATCCTGACAGGCCTGTGGCAAGGAAGTGGAAGACTTCGCCACCAAGATGCAAGACATTGCAAGACCTGTTTTTTTTTTTTGCGCGGGACGTCTCAACGTGCTCAACTCACTCGACATCTTTTTGGGGGTGCTAGGATTTTGGATTCAGATGGGGAGCTCGATGAGGTTTTGGCAGTTGAAAAAACGCATGTTTAAGAGGAAAAGAGCATCTACTACAAATGGTGAATTTTCCTCAGTTTGATACCGCCATTATGCATTTGAACCACCCATGCCCAACTGGCATTCGAGGTTACTCTCGGCACAACAGATGGAAAGCGAAGGAGGCCACAAAGGGTCGCAACAAGAAATGTAGTCCCAACATGATAAGTTTCTGCAATTTCATTGCTCAGGGTAGACATGTTGTTTTTTCTTGGGGAAGGGGGTGCACAGTAATTTCTTGAGAAATCAGCATGTACAATCTATCACGCCACTGTGTACGTTTTCAACTTTTGGGAAGCTCAAAGCCAAGCAGCCATTGAGTCATATCATGACCCGCTACGATCGCAGCTTCAGGACCTGACATGTCGAAGTGATCCAAGTGACGCGTTGATTGGTGGGGCGGCTCCGTGGCCGAGGAGACCTGGCCTTGGGAGACCTGTGGACATCGAGGAGACCTGTGGACATCGAATGGATTCTGTTCGACTCCCGTTTCCTGGGAAAAAAAAGGACCGCACATGGGGATGGAGTTGAAGTTTTGGGCCATGAACGGTCATGGTCAAATACTCTCACCACACTTATGACTTGAACACCATGAGGGTTTGCCTTTAGTTTGAGCCACTGCACTACCACCAACCGTACGACACAAGAGGTCTAGCAAACCCGGATCTCCTTGCAGGATTTTCAGTGATGCAAAATGAATGATCTTTGTCAATTATGATACATGCAGCATCATGCACATGAGCTGGCACCTCCTTCTGAAGTTTATGTCATGTCAATTGACATGTCGGTGTTCCCAGGGCGATTTTTATTTTGCCGTCACCCTTCTGCTTCAAATCACTGGCATGACTGGCTCTATTTTCGACTTTTCGATGCAGCTACAGCTTGATTCAACTTCGAATCAGAAATGGTGGTTGAACGATGTCATATCGAGTGTGCACGGGCAGTCCTGCTTCGTCTTTGAGGTTGAGCAGGCTGAAGTGATAACAGGTTGGCTTTGTCCCGCATGAACAACGGATAAGCTTGAAACATCTTGAAATCTAAGAAAACAGCCAACCAACCTGGTTGTAAGGCGACACAATTTAGTGGCAAAACTGGGTCTGAAAACCAAACATCTTCAATAGCACTACCTCTCTCGTACGTCTTAAAACAAAAAACGCGCAAGTTTGCTTTGCTCAAGGATATTGGATGACAACCATGCATAACAACAATCCATGACTTGTTGGCCGTCAGACCTATTGAAACTTGTGCCACATTGTGCCACAAAGAGTATGAGGACAACACAACAGTCTGACAGCGAAACAGGGACCGGAGGTGCCAGTATTTTTTCAGTGCAGAACCACAGTCTGAAGCCGGAATGGGTTGAAAACATCAAAAACCAGGTCTTTTGAATGGTGCGAAAGGCAACCAATGGTAACCATCTGAAGCTTGATCCATAGATATCAGCCATAGATATCATCCAGGGGTAGGACAGCCGACTGAGATTTGTCCTTTTGGCCGCTTCGCCATGATGCCGGCTGGGTGAAGTGGCTACGTTTGAAAGTGGATGGAATGGGTGCGAACCATGCAGGCTTGGGGATCCCTTGGTGAACTCCTTGGAGATGTTGACATCGGAGGTCTCTCCTGAAAGAGTTCGGAAGATCTGGTTCTACTGTACTACCTATGATAATGACAAGAGTATTACAAATCATATGTAAATATATATATATATATATGTATATATATATAGACTTATATAGATAATCTTATCATGATTCATGATTATTCCAATTCCCATCCTTGTTTCCTTCTGTTGTTCTCTTAATTCCAACAATTATTCTCATTACCAGTAGTGTCATGAGTTTTATTTTTCTTAACATAACATAAATAATTATAGATATATTATATCATTCTTGATCTCATCATCATTGTTTACATCCTCTTAGGGTCTTAGGGGTGGGTCAATCCATTCGTGCCGGCAGGCAGTAATTTGTGTCAACAGATACCGGCGACCAAAGCCTGACGATCCACCCGAGGCGAGCCACCTTTCCATTGGAAGCTGGAAGTGCCACCATGCAGAGAATTTCTATATCACATATATATATGTGATAAATATTGTGAATTCACTCTCTTATATTGGGAGACCCTGTCTACCCTACCACAAGCCCTGCCTGTTTTGTCCTTGACGCATTTGTGTCCGCTCCCTCCCACCGCTGTTGGTGGAGATATGTATCGGTCAGTTCGGACGGAGGCGAATGGAATGCATGAGATCACATGACAACTGGA
>Ga0126342_10006066_pt1 | contig 21325 bp, 17 predicted proteins | sample Cyp1metagenome_FD_92528 | JGI IMG/M metagenome (GOLD analysis project Ga0126342, IMG submission 92528) | Coral microbial communities from Lord Howe Island, Old Settlement Bay, Australia - Cyphastrea 1 metagenome | ecosystem: Host-associated > Invertebrates > Cnidaria > Coral ...
CAGACGTCTGAAACCTCCAAAAAGGACCACCTCTGCAAAACTTCCCATAGGCACGGCCATACGGAGTTCGCGCGAACGGTTGCGGACGGTTGCGAACGGTTGCGAACGGTTGCGGACGCGGACACAACGTCGAGCGAACACACCCTCAACCCCCAGACCCCCAGAGTGAAACGGGAACCCTTGCTACGCATTCGGGAAAAATAGTGACGCATAGTGACGAGCCTGCAGCTTCCACCAAGGGGGCATTGAGCAGTGTAGAATATGGCTTCGAATTGAATTCCTTCCTTGTTCCGATCAATTCCATTGGGGGAGAAAAGTCGTGCCTTCAGAAGTAAACTGCCATGTGCATGGCAATTTAATCATTAATTTAATCTATAAAATTGTTCAAGTGTATGGAAGTCATTGAACATTTATTTCTTAGGACAATTCGCTACAAATAGAATTCCTGGAAGTTCCCCGTTTTTGATGTTGATGTGTTCACCGGGTTTTGTCGGCGTGTTTGTTGATCTTTGCCAATCCAGGGCCACCTTCAAACAACATGTAGAAAAATGCAATATCGTATAGACATGTTCAGGTGAAATATTGTGAAATTCAGTGTCTACTTTTATACTTGATATTATTTGGATACCTATTTGGATATTTCCAGCAATTACTGAAAATATATTCAATTCAGTGTCATATATCCAAATATTTGGATATAGATATACTTGTTCACCAATATTTGGATAATTATTACCCTCTGGAAAACTAACATCGCGATTGAAAATTGCCCATTTATAGATGATTTGCCCATTAAAAGTGGTGATTTTCCATAGTTTTTTTGTATGTTTACCAGAGGGTGTGATCCTGTAATTTGGGCATTGGATGGTGCATCTGCAATATGTTTGGTTCAAGGTCGTGGAACGACAAGTAGGATCACCCAATGCTCCATTTTTGTGGATGGGGCAAACCGTGTTTCGAGGGTGGGTTTTGCTGGTTTAGGATGTTTTATGGATTATGTTCTAGACTTATTCAACTTCCTGGGGTGGTGTTTTAGGTAGACAACTCTAGAACCTGTCAATTTCATTCAATTTCATTCAATTTCATTCAATTTCAGCAATGTGTTGTTAATAAGATCAAGTTGCATTTACACAATTTATATACTCGTGTTGTTTGGTTCTGGGAGCATTTAAGAAAATTGATAGGACAAAAGAAAGAACGACACAAACCTTAGGCCATTTTGTTTGTTTTGTATTTGCCATTGTCAGGGACCACCAGTTTTGAAGCCACCCATTTTCACGAAGAGCAAGAGCAAACCAACATGATTCTGTAGAGATATATATATATATATATACGTTTTTTTTTGCCAAATGTTGGTTCATATCGCGGCATCTCAGGATCATCAAACCTATCGCAGTCGTTCATCGTGTACCGGCAAGAACTGCAGCATTCGCGTTTCGCATTTTTGGCGCTTTCTGGCGTGATTTTTCGTCCAGCCGTGTGCGCAACAAGCGCACCATGTGGGCTCGTCGCATCGGTGCTCCGGACCGATGTCCCTCGCAGACACGCGTCGCTTGGCGCCGGAATATTCGGGTCACCGTGTGGCAAAAGTAAATAGTAAAATGTTATGGTTGTGGTTGTGGTTGTTGCTGTCTATACTGTAGACCTGGGAGTAAGTTTAAGCAATGAACTTAAGATATGATATTCACATTTTTTTCTTTAACCTTTTCTTTTAAAGTATTCATTTATCTATATCTTAAGTACCTTGCTTTCACATCTATATCTATCTATATCTAGAAAAAATATTCGATATCTGCCTGGGCATCACTTTTCTTCGCCTGGGTATCACTGACTTGGTGCATCTTGGTCGCCACGTTGCAGTTCTGAACTTCAGTGTTGTCATCAAGATCTGAGAAACGGTTTGGATTCACCAAATATCTATTCATAGTCGTTATGACTAACATAGCCATGGAAAATGTTCCATAGAAATAGATGGTTTACCATTGTTTACCTATTAATAGCATGGGGATTTGATGGTAAATATGATTACAATTGAATTTTGGCACACTTTTTGTGTTTTTTTTTTAAATTAAGATATTCCATAGTGCATGTTGAAACCAAATGAAATTGGTAATGTGATCTTCTGTAATTACTGAGTACCTAGACGTCATCCCCATTTTACCAGAAATTGCTGGTAAAGAACCATCAACATGTCGTTGGTTTATTATTGCTTTACTAGCATTGCAGATGGAAGTAACAAGTAACATCTTTACTCTAAGTGCCTTTCTCTTCGTCTCGCATAAATTTTGTGCACACATTCCTTCCAACACATAGGAAGTAACACACACACAAACTTACCATCCCTGATACTAACATAGACCCCTGCCAAATAAGGGGTTGCAAGGTTAGTTTCCACTAAAAGTTAGCCATTTCAGGGTCTATGTTATTGGAGAGTATTCGATGTTTGGACATGTTTGGACTCTCTCTCCTTACACCCACTGGCTTTGCGGTGCTACCCAGATGGCGGCAGCTACACAGCTAAGGTCATCGTGCAAAGCATCATGAACGGAGCGGGGGGGGTGTCCCCTTTGCCCGCTGTGGGTTTGTTGTTTACAGCGGACGGGTATCGGCGGTATCGGTATTTATTCACACATGAACTGTTGCTGAATGCCGGCCATGATGTATATTTCGGAAATCAACATCGCAATACTTGAATTGGGATGGCACCTGCTTACTTACTAGTCTGTAGGATTCTCTAGGCATTTGTAGGCTCTATATTTACGTGCTATAGGGCTTTTGGTAGGTGTTGTGTTGGGTTAGGGCCCTGAAGACAGGTTTTTGTCCATTAACCTTGGGTTGCGAAGCTATGTGGGTTGTTTAGTTTCAGACGGGGCAAGAAGATACTAAGCGGTGGTTGCATCCCAGTCGGTAGAGCAAAGTCACCATCATATCTTCTTTCAACATGCTGCCGACCTGCCGCCTTGCTCTTACCCCCGATCTTAATGGAGCATCATTTTGACCTACTTCCGGGTGAACCTTGGGCTGCCCACTTTCCTTGCGGAATTGATAGGAGAAAACCGGATAGCCTCACAGGACATATAGCTGATATATGCTGATATCGAGGGTCAACTCTTTTCTGCAGGAGAGCTTCAGCATAAAGCGGCCATGTTTGGTCGCTTGTTTTTTTGTTAGTGGCCCCTTGGAGAGTACTTCTCAAAGTGGGTGGGGTCTCAGTATCAACGAAGGTTATTTAATGATTGTTCACTGTTTATGTAACCTGTTAATTCATGATTCATGATGTTCCCATCCAACTAGAATTCCCATACCGTATGCTTAGATTAAATTTTGGATCATGCCGATGTTGTTTTCCCCCCGTTGTTTGAAGGGATTTGGAATTTAACATATGGCCGCCTCAGCGGCAATCAGTAATGGTTTCAGGAGCCATCGGACTAGTCGTTTACCAGTATATGGACGCTTGGCGAAGTTGCGAAGGGTTTTTGGGTTTGCATGAGGCATCATATGGCATCATGCTTCATCATGCCCTTTAGGGCCTATAGGTCTATGGAATTCTTATGAATTCTTTGGGTTACATGATGTTGCACTGGGTTATTCTGTATTTGCCCGGTTGTAACTTTGTTGATTCACAAGCCTGCAGAAAACCACGTAAACCAAGCACTCAACAGAGACTTATTGGACAATAAGAACCTTCAAAGTTGGAGGTTGGCGGTTCTTGTATTTCCCCCCTTTCGTGTGGGCTTTTCATCATGATCGTTGGTGAAATGAGCAGTGGTAGACCCCCTCAAAGGGTGATGAACATAGACTAAACAGCTAGGACATGATTTACGTTCTGTTCCCCACAGGGTATTTAATGTAAGATTAGCATAGATTATCCAAAGATACATGCAAAAATACCAGAGTCACATAGGTGGTGCCTATGAATACCCTCCGCACCTGGGTCCCTGCGGTCATGCCATGATCTGAGGACAGCTTGGCTGGCGGAAATCTTGATTTTGCCCTCGAAAGTTCCTTGGATGTTGGGAGCGGTTGGGTAATGGATGCTAATCCCCGTGATCCTATCACTTCCTAAAGTTGGGTCCCAGATACGTGTACCCTCTGGTTATTTAACATAGCCATGGAAAATGGCCTATTTATAGATGATTTTCCCATTAAAACCACCATTTATGAGGGATTTTCCGTGGCTATGTGAAATAACCAGATGGTAAATCCCCTACGCAACCATGGTTCCTGGGGGATGTTTAATCATCATTAGGGGGATGAGATTACTGTGTATTAATGCGGTCAACCCAACAACAAACCCTCCCCAAGATTACTGAACATGAATCGTCTCCGACAGGTTGGTGCTATAAAAAAGGTGCTGAATTTACCACATGATTGGGGAAATCATTGGTTTAGGCTACACATGGACATGATTGAAAGTGAAACATAGTGATATGAAATCTGTTCATATCCAACCAAAGATGGGTGGACAAACTTGTTTCAGGTCGCTGGCGGGTTGATTCGGGTTGAGTGCTTTTTTGGCTCGGTTTGCCATGCTGATAGTGTCAGGATATAATAACATTAATAACTTCCCCCCGTGTATTCTGATTTCAGATATAGCACCAGTTTGTTAATGAGAGGGTAACACTTTTTTGAAACGCATAATAAAAAATATGCCACATATCGCAAGCATCCCATTGAAAGTTAGGGTTTATTGCTTCAGCGTTGACATTAAGTTGCTGTTCAAAGATTGTCACATTTGTCACCAAACATAGTGTTATATAACTATTGTTTGGTGGTTTTGAATCATCATCATCATCATCATCATCACATTTAACCATTATAACCGTTGAGGCCGAAAAGCGTTTCATCACTTGGGTCAGCCATTGCTATGGCCGTCCCACATGAGCTTCTGGAGCTCCAGAGGGGTAAGAAGATAGATAGATAGATAGATAGATAGATCGATCGATCGATAGATCGATAGATAGATAGATAAATAAATAGTTTGAAATGCTTTCAGCACATTGTACCCCATGAAAAGTCATAGGACAAGCCAATGGCTCGCAGACAACCTCCATGCTGCGTATGATGCGCCGAGGTGTGGGAAATAGCTCCGCCACGTGCTTGACCAGTTGGTTGCGAAGGAATGAGATCACTTCCTGGCCGGGCAGCACAGCCAGTTGCTGCTGGTTCGTGTTGGTTCAGATTGGTAGAAATACCATCGATGGTTTGTCCAATCGGGGACTTTTGATCACGATTTTTTGTTAAACAAAAACAGTTGCATCATAGTAATTAATCATAGGTACATTTTGTACGATACGTGGTGCCCCACTTTGAAATCGCGTCCGCGGTTGAGAAAACCAGCTTCACCCTGTTTTCGTCGGCACTTTCAAGGGGACACTGTTGATGATTTTTTCCTTAATGTAGTCTGGTAATCTCTCTGTTTTTCTTAATTGAGAACATAGAGAACATCAGAGTTTTTCCTGTGAAGGGGTAATCATCTCTATGTCACAATGTTCTAAAAAAAAGGAAAAACCTACAGAGAGAGAGAGAGAGAGAGAGATGGAAAACCCATGTTCTTCTTGGTAAATCTTCCAATTTGTGGTTGCTTATGTTCCAGATCATTGAAAATTCGTCCCATGTTTGAGGGATGTGTTCACTGCACAGATACAGTGCCACCTTGTTTCTTATTGAGATCAGCCCCATTGTTGTTAGTTGGTTTTCTTCTTTTGTTTGTTTATAAGCGTTAAATCCTCAATGAAGTCTCCCTTTAAGCCATGTGAAAAGCCATAAATTGAACATCATCTGCTAGCCATGCTGAGGGCGGAGGCTGAAACTTGGACCAAGTGGTTCAAGTGCGCTTCCGAGGGGGAACATGGGAGAACTATGCTGGGAGCTGTTCTGAGCCATTTGGAGTCATAAGATGTAATCCTTTCAAGTAAGGGAGTATGCGGAAATGAATCCCCAGAAGGTTGAATAGCATTTGCAGTCCCGATTGCAACCCATGATGAGAGTCTTTGGATTCTGGATAGAATCCTTTAGATGGTTATCTGGTTGATGTTTTAGCTCAGCCATCGCCGTTTTGTATCCCACTTGGTTGCCAGGACGTTTTACCCGAGACCGGACTACCGGGTCTACCGGGCTGACCGGGGATCCCATAGGTACCAGGCTGATTCCAGCACGTATGTGCACAAGCACACCTGCAATCCCTTTCCAGTCTCCGCCCTCAACCAGACTTGCGCCACTATGAGTTGCTCAGCTGAAAAAAGGCATTTTTTGTCGTATATTGTTTTGACATGTTTTCGGTATCAACTCATTTTTTGCATTTTGTGAACATTTTTTGCTAGAAAGAGGGGTGCGCGGTGCAGTTGTTTTGGTTTATATATATATATATATATCTATTATACATGTTCAACATACTGAATACTGTATGCACTGTATATAAATATATATATATATATTGTATATATATATATGCGTGTGTGTATGTGTGTATGTAATTATGTATGTGTGTGTGCTTGTGCGTGCGTACATACATACCAATCAGCTAAAATATGCTCAAGCTGCACTTTCGCATGGTATCTAAAACTAAAATTGGTTATGTTTTGGTAATTTCCCTCTTATAATCTTAGTGACCGGCTATTTATATCCAGTGGCACTTCGTACTTCGCTGTGCCAGGTTGGCAAAGCATTAAGCCCATGTATTGTTGGTTTGACGGACATGTGTTTTTTCCAAATCTACGGCACAATCATTTCCAGCTTCCCTTAGGTCCTTAGGTATTGTTATGTATTGTTATGGTATTTCCAATTTCCCTTAGGTTGTTTTCCAATTTCCAATATGGTATTGGTATGTATTAATACCAATTGTTACACTAGCTACGGAGCCTTGCTCAAATTCTCCCCCGACAGTGTCCTCGGGTTTTCGAGAAGTCTCATGGTCTCTGAGGCGTCCCCGTCTATGAATTCGACAGCAACTTGGCAAAGCAATGGGTTTTTGGCACCATAGAGATGTTGATTTGATGGTGATTTTATATGTTAACAACGGGTTAGTAACGGGTCATAGTGGTTCGAACTGATAATGGTATCTCTAGTGGCATACCTTTCGGCAATCAAACAAGGCCATGGCAATGGAAAATCCTCAGGCTAAATGAGGCTTTCGATGGGGAAATCATCTATCAATGGGGAGATTTGGGAGGGTATGATTACTGGAGGGTATGCTGGTCAAATGGCAGGTGTTTCCACCACGCATTTCAACGATTTCCCACGCGCTCTCATTCTTATGGGCCACAAGAGTTTCACAACTTGGAAAGAAGCCATTGCTTGCGATGAAATTTGATGCTGTGTCACTTTATTTGAACGCTTGGGTCACCGTTTTGTTTTGTTTTCTCATTTTTACCTCGTATGAATGTCACTTGAAGATGAACGATTTTCGAAAAGATCGAAGCACATTCTCTCCGTGGACGTGCATACCAGCTGGCAAGTGATTTATAACCCTTATGTCGCTCGGGATTTGAAGATGTTGAAGATTTCGAAACAAGATGCAATCACAATGTTTTACACACATATGTCTTATCTAGATAAATATATTTATTTATTTTTATTTAGATTATTTACTAATATATATATATATATATGTATTTAATTGATTTATTTAGGTGCCAGTGGTATCATGTGCTTTCAACATGCCGGAAATCCATCCTTCGGCATTTCATCCATTTCATCGGGTCCGAGGTAAGTTGGGATACCCCTTGGGCCCCGGCGAAAAGCCGAGCTTCAACAACGATCTACTGCGACCTGGCAGCGGAATGGCTGCTTTTGTGGCAGGATATGCAAACATGTCCTATGGTTAAGATGAGAGGTACCTAGGAAATGGCGAGGTTGGAAATTGGAAACGACCAAAACACGATGGCACAGTGATACACATCATTTCATTGTCTATTTAGTCTAATTATTCGTTTTCATTGTCTGTTTATTTCTTCAAGCAATGTTTGGAAGGACTTTTTACCGCACTGGCCCCTTTTTCCTGTCTCAAGGTATGCTTTTGCATATACCTTCCTGGTTCTTGGGTTGCTTGGTCAACTTGGCTGGGCGCATTGACCCCTAGTCCCAGCTTCGATGTGTGGTTTCAAGAGTTTTGGAGTATGACAGGTGCGCGACACCTCAGCAGTTTGGAGTATGACAGATGTGTTTTTGAAGTTGGTTGGAGAAGGTTCGGCGCTTGGAAACTGCCATTTTTCTTTTTTTTTTTGTTTTTTTTTAAGGCTTTAGGGATGGATCGACTGATCAAATGGATCAATGTATGGCAGCTGGGGGTCAGCGGTTTTGTGCAGTCTAGAGTAACACCCAAAAAGATATAAAAGTAGAATCCTACCTTAAATAGAGGCATATGACGTTTCCATTTTGGGGGGATGCCATAAGTCATCTATCATGGGTCAACTGTTGATGATTGAATTGGCTGGTTGGAGGCGAGAGTACAAAACCATCAGTTTCGGCCTGGTTTTTGAAGCGGTTCACCTTCACAAGCAGTCACAAACTACAGCCTGGTATCCAGGAAGATTATGGAAAGTTGGATTTTGAAAGGATACATGTTTGTTGAATCCAAGCGACAGAAGGGTTTCAAATTGGTTGAGTTGAGCTTATTGCCAACTCAAACTGGTATTTGAGGAGTTGTGTTGGATGATCACGATGATAATGATGCATCCCCACTGCAAATGTCTCAAAACAGGTCTTTCCCTCACTCAAATTGCAGCTGTTTTTGTTTTTTTTAAATCTAGGAAAGTCATGAACACGACTGACTATTTTATATATTTATCTATCTATCTACCTACCTATCTATCTACCTACCTATCTATCTATCTATCTGTTTGTTTGTCTGTATGTCTTTCTATCTATCTATCTATCTATCCATCTATCTATCTATCGATCTATCTATCTATCGATCTATCTATCTATCGATCTATCGGTCTATCGATCTATCGATCTATCGATCTATCTTATCTACCTTATCTATCTCATCTATCTTATCTATCTTATCTATCTTATCTATCTTATCTATATTGTCTATCTTGTCTAGCTTATCTACCTTATCTATCTTATCTATCTTATCCATCTGTTCCATCTTTTCCATCTTATCCATCTTATCCATCTTATCCATATGATCCATCGTTTCCATTTTTTCCACCTTGTCCATCTTATCCATCTTATCCATCTTATCCATCTCATCTATCTTTTCCATCTTATCTATCTTATCAATCTTATCTATATTATCGATCGTATCTATCTTATCTATCTGATATATTTAATCTATCTTATCTATCTTATCTATCTTATCTATCTTATCTATCTAATCTATCTTATCTATCTAATCTATCTATATAATCTATATAATCTATCTTATCTAATCTGTCTTATCTATATTATCTATCTTGTCTATCTTGTCTTTCTTATCTATCTTATCTACCTTATCTATCTTATCTATCTTATCCATTTTATCCATCTTATCCATCTTATCTATCTCATCTATCTTATCTATCTTATCTATCTTGTCTATCTTGTCTATCTTGTCTATCTAATCTATCTTATCTATCTTATCTGTCTTATCCATCTTATCTATCTTATGTATCTTATCTATCTAATCTATCTAATCTATCTAATCTATCTGATCTATCTAATCTATCTAATCTATCTAATCTATCTAATCTATCTAATCTATCTAATCCATCTAATCTATCTAATCTATCTAATTTATCTAATCTATCTAATCTTTCTGATCTATCTAATCTAATCCAATCCAATCCAATCTAACCTAACCTAATCTAATCTAATCTAATCTAATCTATCAACCTATCTATCTATCTATCTATCTACCTAGCTATCTATCTATCTATCTGTCTATCTATTTATAAATGGTGGTTCCTAAAATACGGATACCTCCAAATCATCCATGTCAATGGGATTTCTCCATGAACTAAACCACCCATAACCATTTGGGCACCATGTTGCAACCAGCTGCATTGATCATTGCAACCAGTTCCGTGCTGAGGATCTTGAATTTGATCGGCTTTGCTGTGCATGATATCACCCTCCTCTCTAGGACGCGCCGTTTCCCCGTTTTGAACGCCCGGTCGCAACAACGCCCCGTTTGAAGGTTTTGGAGGTCTAAGATATGATACTGAGATCAACTGTGGATGGTCATGTAACAAGCATGACCCGTGTACTATATAGATATGTACATGTATATATATATATAATTATATATATATATATATGTGTGTGTCTGTATGTGTTTGTTTCTTTTTGCAGACATACGTGTATAGCATATAGATGTATATATTATAGTGTGTATGCATGTATGCGTCTGAGGGAGAAAATCAACATGAATCATGGTATTTTTGGTAGTTATACCAAGTAGACTTTCCAGTTGCTGTTGTCATATAGTTGTCATAGGCGTGACTTATTTGCAATGGGTTTCTTCGGATCCAGCCCTTTGAAACACAAGACACAAGCCTGAAGTGAAGCTGCCACTGGGTCGGGAAGCTTGGCCAGGAGAAATCAGAACTACATCCTAGATTTGCCTGCCTTCAATCAAGGCCCAAACTGGATCGCATAGATGGGACCTCCATTTTCCCGTGCTGTTTTCTGGAGTCTGGAAGGATTTTGGCCACAGTCTTTCAATTTTATATTTTTGGGGATCAGGCAGGTTTACCATGTGGGTTTGTTTGAACATAGGTTGCGGTTGCACATGGCACATGATAAGTCACCATTTTCCTTCTGCTTAAACATAGCTGTGCAGGGTAAATCCAGAATTGTCAGGTCCAAAACTGCAATCATATAGTTGGCGATATTTTCCATTGTATTATATAATGATTAGTCATTCGTAATTATACACTATACATACTGTGGATGGTTGCGAAATCCTGCACCGCCTGGGATATGGTAGAAACCCAATAAACTGGTTTATAAACCCCATGAAAACTATAGATATATCACCTATAAAACCACAGTTATTGGATATTATAATGCCCTTTAAATAATGGGATGGTTGCCACCAAAAAAAACTGGTGATTCGTTCTTCGCACCACCCTTGGCCACAGGATGGGTCGTATCTCTCAGACTGCTGAGAAGATCCCATATCGATGTGATTTGAAAACGGCCTAATCCAACGGATCCCTTACGGCGACCGGTAAACGAAGGGCGTTTGCCAATTGGAAAACCCCATGCAAAATCCCTTTATTTATAGGGCTATAACATCCAATAACTATGGTTTTTGTTGGTGACATATCTAATTTTTAGTAGGTAAATCAACTATAGGTGGGCTTTTCATAGGTTATTTATGGTGAGCTTACCACAATTACCATGATATTTTTAACCATTTGGTTATTTAAGATAGCCATGGAAAGATCCACCAATTTCTAGTTGGGTAAATCCACGAACTAAATCACCATGTTCCATAGCTATGTTAATTTACCGGAGGTCAATAGGTATATCAACTATACGTGAGCAATTTTCTATAGCCTATGCTAGTTCACCAGAGGGTATACGGAAACATGTCTGGGTCTGACTGTGGGTTTCTGGTCCATTAGAAACCAGCGCTTTTTTCTTGTGGCTATTCCTTCTAGCGTCATGTCATGATATGAATTGTTCTATTTATTTACCTTCAGAATTTTCCAATATTTCCAGAGGAGGCTCAATCATGGAACAGAAACCTCATAATCTTCACATGATAATCCAGCAAAGATACCCTCTGGTAATCAAACATAGTGATTGAACATCACCCATTTACTTCGATGATTTTGATGACACCGGAGGGTACATGATGGAGCCTCATGCCTGGTTTGTTCTTGCCGTGTTGAATTAAATACATATATTGCACATGTGTATTTCTGATGGATATATCAGCCAGGTTACTTGGGGTGAAACCAACTGAAACAACTGGGGGGTCCCAACCTTGTTGGTTGTGAAAGATGATGTTCCTGGCTGCGTTTCCTGGCAGATTTAGCTTAAGATTATCCCCGACTGGCCTGAATAAACAATAAACTTGTCCGGCCAAGGAATTATTAATTCAGCCGGATATGACAAATTAGGACAATCATATATTACAAACCCAATATATACAAGGTGAGGCACCCCACTTATAAGTTGATTTTTAAACCCTATTAATTGTTACATCGTCCCCAGAAACCCTAGTTGACCAAATCAAAACTTTAGCTATCGTAAACGAGAGCCTCATCGTCGGATGGAGTTTGGTCTACGCAGGCTTTCCTCTCTTCAAGAAATTTGCTATGTTGTCAGGCGCGCTAGCAGTGATATCTTCGGCGTTTGGGTTGGGACTTGTATTGGTCACCCTCCGGTGTCCTCAAACATGGCTTGCTGGACAAATCTCCCCATGTAATTCAATGATGTTCCGATTTAAACGCCCATTTTGTTTGGGGATTTCCCATTGCCATGTTTGATTCCGGGAGGTTTTTGTTCCTCCTTTTTTGAAGTGGAAGTAAGTGACTTTGGCAGTGAGAGATTGTAGTTGTGAAGTTCTGATATGAAGTTGTTGCCATCAATTTGCTGTGGTACAGTAAAACAGTCAAGTTGAAGTTGAAAGCAAATCAGTTTTTATTCCCTTTCCCCAAAAAATTGTCAAACATCATCAGTTTTCAGGCAGGATCAGGCGGCGTCGGCGTCTGGCCCAGGTATCAACATCGTGCCTAAACTCTTTAGTATCGAGGGCACCGGGCGAACATTGGCCATTGCCATAGGCATCGTGCTGACCCTTGGCTTGACAAGCGGCCATGGATCGGATCGTGACCCGAAAGAAAGAACCTTTTGAGAGCGGTTTTAGATGGAGTTATACAGAATTTACCCTCTGGTGAAGTAACATAGCCATGGTATAGATGGCCCATAGAAATAGATGATTTTCCCTGCTACTATAAACCTCCATTTATTTTGGGGATTTTCCATGGCTATGTTAAATAACCAGATGGTAACCAACAAAAGTTAAAACCTGTGCTTCATATGTGATTTTGGATAGTTTTTTTCTGGTTTAGAGCTGCAAGAACTGTTGGAGTTATGGTGGAAATTCATCTTGTAGTTGGGTGGAACTAAGCTAACACTCCCATAACAGGTGGGCTCCACTTCCCAAGGAACTTACCCACAAAACTGTGGGAAATTTGGCGGTGCCAAATGAGTCGATCGTTTCATGAGTCTCATGGGTTTATCCTGGATCGTTTCTACTCTGGATCTATTCTATTAGGATTACTCTCTCCACTGATGCTTTTTTTTTGTATGTTGTATGTTTGTGTAACCAAATGCTCGATTCAGCGCTGGCCTTGGGTTGCAATATGTTTTTTTTCAAATACCCTCTGGTTATTTAACGTAGCCATGGAAAATCACCATGCTATAATAGGTAAACCATCTATTTCTATGGGCCATCTATACCATGGCTATGTTAAATGTCCACAGGGTAATCTTTGTAGATCTGATGATTCCAACATCACATCAGCGATGACATCAAAGAAACTGGACGCCAAGGCCCATGCCAGCCGAGGCCAAATTTGTGATGGTGTTTGTTGTTGGTTTTTAACCCCAATGGTGCCTAGTCCCAGATGCGGACCCACGCTGCTAGTATATAAAAACCTACAAAACTGGGTGGTCTTTAGGGTAAATGTTGGTAAATATTAGAGCACCATGGAGCATCTGGGAGTTTGATATCTATAGATATATCATGATATGTTTGCCAGAAACCAGCGTTCTTGGAATTATAAAGCAAGATAGCTATCGAGCCACCTTGTAGATATGTGAGGTTCTCCGACCTCAAGTATTTACCCTCTGGTAAACTAACATAACTATGGAAAATCACAATTGTTCATGGGTAAATCCACTATTTCAATGGCCATTTGCAATAGCTTTTTGTATGTTTACCAGAGGGTACCATATCTCCCCGATTTTCTTGCTAACCCTTTTAGTGCTCCTGTGCAGTTCAGTTGACTCAGGACTCCGTTCATTGCAGTGTGGTCTCTTCTTTTTCTAGTTCCTGGGCAGCAGTTGGGTAGATCAAAGGATAGCCAGAGAGATAGGGTAATATCATAGTATAATATCAGGAATATCTAAAATGGTTTTGAATGGCTTCTCTAGGCCGGGAAGAAGGTCATGACTGAAAACATGATAGCCAGCCGGTCAGCCCCAATATGTTACCGTCACATCTCACATCGTTCCGTGAACAGATTTTCTGGTGCTTGGTGCATATAAATTAAGCGTACTCTATTTTGCTTCAGCTGCTCCCTTGTGAAATCCAAATCAACAGGTATTCTGTACAAAGGCCGCTTGTTCTCTGAATCACTGTTTGAAGATGTTTGAAGTTGTTTGCTGGAATGGATTGTGTCATGTTACAACCTTTTTCTTGATAAGCACTGTCGCTGCTCAGCAGAGCGGTGTCAAATGCCGGTCGCTCCTATTGGCAAAACGGCTTTTGGCAAGATGTTATAGCTATTGTATCTATTCGATTTCGCCAGTTGTGGCTATAACATCCTGTAACTTCAGTTGTATCAGTGATATTTTGAATCAACGCCCATTAGAGTTGGCATTAATGTGGGTAAAACAATGTCATAAACATATAAACCAGCCATTTGGGAATGATTGACATCCCAGCTATAAAAATGATGATTTGGGGGATGGTTTATGGCATTGTTTTACCCACATTCAACAAATAGCTATACCCTCTGGTAAATGAACATAGACCCTGAACATAGCCTAGTTTTAATGGAAACTAATCTTCCAACCCCGATGACTGCCAGGGTCGATGTTTATTGTTTTTTTCACGCAGGTTGGGATCATTACGCCCTTCATGGTGCTCCTCTTCTTTCGATATCCAGTGCCTCGAAAAAACCGTCGGTACTGCCTCAGTTGTAACTCCAACAACTGTGGTTTATATTTATTAGTAATACAAGTAATATATTATATATATAATTATGTATATAACTGGTGTATGTATAAATAAATATATATATATGTTGTGTGTGTGTGCGTGTGTGTGTGTGGTTTATGGGTGATCATGTTTATATTTGGAGATATCTATTAACTCCAAGAACTGTAAGTTCAAGAGTCCAAAAGTAATATATTGGGGACATCACCTTGTAGCCAAATTTAAGGGTAGCTAGCTTGATGCCAACACCGCAGCACCAGGATTTTGACTTATATGGGAACACCGCTATGAAGGATATCTAAAGGGAACGGGACAAGCCAAGTTCCGAATGGTCAGACCGCTGGCATGATGGGTTGAAATAGTCTGTCCTCTCTTTGCTCGGGGTCAAGGGTCAAAGCATATGATTTAGGAGATTGTTTGGGGAAGAACATCCATTAGCTTACTGGCGCTAAACGTAGGGAATGGATGGGTTGCTGGGGGTTGCTGGGATGATCTGCTTGATAGTTAGCCAGTGGATCATTCCCGAAAATTCCCTACGTAAAACGCACCAGTAAGCTAATGGATGCACAATGCCCACTAGCTGCTAGCTATTTGCTTCACCAGGCCCACCAGGCCCACCAGGTGATTTTGAAGTCATGGGAGATGTCACACTGCCATTAGAGTTGAGAAACCCCTTGCCGCAACGAAAAGCATGGACGTGGATGAACATTGAAATGTTCAGCCATAGTGACTGTACCTCTGACTTTTCCATGTAGTGATTTGTGGTTTAGTGTGGTTTATATACTTTAAACTTTTAACAGCTGGAGCCATGTTTTTTGGAAACACATTGAAAGAGAAGCAACAAAAAAAACGACATGCATCGGTAAGCCGCTGCTGGGACAGCAGCAGAACACCACCACTATGGAGCCGGCTCCAGCTCCATCTAAAAACCTTGTGGCGGCACTGCTTGTGCCGGTAGAACAACCGTTGCGGATTTGTTTAGTGAGGACGTCCTGGTGCCAGTTTCATGCCATAACTTCAAGGTGATTTCATTCCCTAAGTTGGTACATCATCCACCAAGACTGGGGGTAATCCGCTTGTTTCTTGTCCCCTACGATTCAGCAACCTTCATGCTACACACCGGTTTCATTTGCTACATCTATTCACTTTGTCGCTCCGTCGATCCCCTTTTGAACGGGATGGGTCACAACTCAAGCACCGTCCCATTGCACCCCAGCCGCGATCGATCGTTCGCCTCCGAAAAAAAATACCCTGAGCGGGTCGGCAAAAAATGTGTTGCTCCTAGAAATGGAGGAACATACCAACAAGCTACAACAATCTATAACAATGAAGTCTTGTTCTTTGTGGAAGGGGTATCTAGGATTGGCAATGAGATTAACCTATAGATAGGCCGAGTGAACGATAACAATGGAGAGAGAGAGAGAGAGAGAGTTAGGCAAAGTGTTGCGCTGAACTGAGACGGATATATGTTTGTTGATGGATTACTGAAAACAAACAAATGTTTTAATGGGGAGCCTTAAAGTGTGGGAATTACAGCCATGCACAGCCCCTACTGTTTAGTGCTTAATCCCGTCCCATGCACTGCATTCCATGACAGTTTCTGGGGAGATGTTCATGAAGCGGGGCAGAACTGATGATAGCAATTATTATATGTACATATTACACACACACATATATATATATATATACATCCCCATGATCTATGGATCAGAAAGCCACTGTTTGTATAGGTTGGAAACCAGGAAATCATAGGCTGGAGGGCGTAAACAAGGGCACCTTTCCCTACACGGTGAGGCTCCCATTTACGATAGTTAAGTTGACGCAGAGAATATGTTACTTTTCTTGTGGGCTTTAAGGTGGATATAACATGACTGGTTGGTGGTTTGGATTTTTTGTTTTCCCATATATTGGGAAGAATGATCCCAACTGACTTTCATATTTTTCAGACGGGTAGGTCAACCACCAACCAGTATAACATGATATAACTATGCTATTCATGGGGTGCATAAACCCATAAACCCACTCACCTTGGTAAGGTACGATTGAGCCGCTTCGCGGTATTTCTGACCTTGCTGGCGGCCTGGCTTGGATCCATCCCCAAGTTGGATGAACAGCTTTCAGCAGAAATGAATTGGTTCAATTGTGTTCGTGTGCTTGATATGGGGACCACCAGGAACCAGTTGCTATGAGATGTGTGATCATCAGATACCACACAAAATTGCTGGTAAATCTCTTTGAAACTCTCTTTGTGTATGATGGTAGACATCAGAAAAAAGGCGTGGGAAACCCCACTTTGTGGGTACTGATCCAGTTGTCATTTTCGAGTTCCCAACGGGGATCATCTATCGAGTTGCCTCAGCCTAAGAGGCCCTTAAACGATGGACAGTTTTGCTTATACTCATCCTGATTATAGTGACCATGGTAGGCAATAAGTAATATATTGTGTTTATACTATTCTATACTATTTCTTGCATTGAACAACCAAATAGGGGGTGGGGGTGCAAGCCCATATAACTGTATGATACTGTATGTATATGTAGATATAATGGAATATCAGGGAATACCGCTAGTTAAATATAGGAAACAAAAAATATATTGGACATATACCAGTTAGGTACCTCATGATATTCCAATATAAAATGCCCCGGCATAGAAATTCCAATGTTTGACAATATCTCAGTTGATAGTACCTGTATTTATTCCAATATTCCATGATATGGACCATGTCACCCGGTTAAATTGACACCTAACATATTGACCAATGAATAAATAGATAAATATATATACATATATATATTAGTATTTATACATGTTAATCATAAACCGATTATTAAATACTAATATATGGCAAGTTGGTGGGTTAATCATATCCGATTATTAATCATGATATGGATATTTTCCCACTTGCCCGGTCTGTCTTCGGGGAGCCCTTAGAGGTGACTCGCTCAGGCCACCTCTGTCTTCGGCCTGACGATGACCATCATCCCGTGCCTTGCGGCATTGCGCGGCTGGGGGAAATCTTGCGCAAGGGGAAATGTCAACCAACAAAGAAAGGGGACCTTACCCTCTGGTAAACGTTTACATAGCTATGGAAAATCACCATCCTTTATGGGAAAATCATCTATAAATGGCCATGTTCAATAGCTACGTTAAATTACCATAGGGTATATATATACTTTTTTATATTTGGTATGTATATGTATGTATATATATACATATTATAGTTTGCCATTTAAATTTGGTAATTTACCATAGCTATGGAAAATGTTGATTAGTTGTGATTCCTTAACATCACGTCTCAATATGGCGTCTATGTATATGTATATATATATATGTATATCAGTCATCCTGGAGTAGAGTGAAGATGTGCATGTCAAACAATCCCACTAAACTGGGAATATATTTGAAAATACCATATTCTATCTATTTCAGATTGCTATTTCTATATATGTATATGCTAGTATCCAAGTATAGATGAAAGCAAAGATTAAAAATCCTGCTGAAACCTGTACATATGTAAATATATGGCACTGAATGGCACTTAATTCTCAATTTTATAGGCTAAACCCCCTAAAACAGGGATCACACGCTTCAGGCATTTAAGGCATTTATATATGAACTGAACTCCTTGATGATGCTTGTCCCATTTAAGCTGGAGGTTATCCCTCTGAAAAAACATGTTTTGTCCTATGCGCCAAGTCTAGTGGGTGTGGCTACATGTCCGTGGCATCCTGCCGAGTCAAGTTTCAAATGATTTGCCTTGTTTCCATGTTATTTGAATGATAGTTACAGATGTTATAGTTCCCTCACCACCCCCAGAAAATGAGGCCTTGCATGCTGATTCCTCCCCAGCCAAATCACAGATCGCCATGTCTACGGTTCACAAAACAACATTTCATTTACCCTCTGGTAGACTAACATAGCTATGGAAAATAACCATCTTCAATAGGTAAATTAACTATAAATGGGCCATGTTCAATAGCTATGTTGTATTACCAGAGGGTACGTTTTTGAACTAGGCGAGATGCTGAATAAAACCGAAGATGCGTTATTTAAGGCTTGGTTCCATATTATACCACTAATTGAGAATATCGTATGATACCGAAGGTTCTCCATGCTTGCCGTGTTTTTGCCCAAGGTTGGTGTACCTGGGGAACTTGAACGAGCGACCTCGCTATGCGCTAGTTGCTTACCTGCGCTGGTGATCTGGTGGTGGTTTGGACGTGCCACTACGGCAGAATCGAAGGTTACACTTGCGATTTAGCTGGTCATTAACCCAAGAATCATCACATATATATATATATATATATATATGTGTGTGTGATATATATATATATATATATATTATATATATATGTATATGTATACATATATATAATATATAGATATATCTGGGTTATAATATGGTCATGAATCATAAACCACTTGCCAAACCGGATGCACCCCCACACGCTCCCAAGACATTTTGTTCGCCCAACCAGTTGGCCACACTGGTTGGCCAGGGACGGTGATTGTTAGAGAACATGCCATCAAATACTCAAATCAATCGGTGCTAGTGAACACTTTGAGTAGTTCCAATTTCTTGGAATATGTTGAATTCTAGGGATCGCCCCGGTATACAGTTTCATAAACCATCTTCCGACACGGGCTCGAAACCAACTGGATTGCGGCCTTCTACTCCATATCCCACAGTTCGACTGCAGGGGATCAAGAGATGATCATCCGCGAAGATGCATTATTCAATACGATAGATAAATGTTTGTTTTTTTTTTAAGCGGAACATATGATATGTTAATATATGTTAGATTTACCCTCTGGTTATTTAACATAGCAATGGCCCCCATTGATAGATGCTTTAAACTTGGCGATTTTCCATAGCTCAGGTCTACCGGGTGACCGACTACGAGCCCGGAGAATGTTCCCTGAAACAGCTATTGGTGGGGGAACTTTGGCATGGCTGCCATGGGTGAACCTTTCAGTTGAAGGGCTGTGGATTCCTGATAATTGCCGTAGATACCACTATATATATATCCAGTATTGTTCGTGTTTGATAATTGAGGATGCCCAAAGGTGTTTGTTTTCAGGGCTGTGGCCAAAGGTTCAGACAATGGTTTGAGAGAGATACCCGGGTCTTAAGAGGCCATAGGGCTAGTTGACTTGGAAAACTGTCTGGTGTTTTTTGTCTACAAATGCGGGAAGATACAGCCCAGCTACTTTTTTTTGGGGCACAGGACCCTAACCATAGGGTTCCTCAAGCCTCATCGGGGTAAAAGGATCCTTCGAGAACCTTTTCTCCTGAGGGTGATTGCCTTGGTTTGGATACCAAGGAGGTCAGAGGAGGGACTTTGCCCTGATTCAATTTTGTTCTTGGATATGGAGCCAGACAGCCCGATGCCAGAACAAAATGCCGCCCTTGGTGGCAAGGGCAAGCCGGTTACCAACTCAGCCGTCAAAAGCCGAAAGGCCGAAGGGGCAGCCAGGCTGGTGCTCCCCAGCGGCCTAGGGGCATGCGGCCAAGGAGTCCAAACAGCATTGGTGAACAGCGGAGGCCAAACGATCTCCGCTTTGTCGAGGCATTGGCTACGTTGGTCAATTTACACAGATTTTGCGCAACAATTTACCCATTAAGGTCAATTTTGGGAAGAGTCCCAAGTGTGCAGATGCCGAATTTGATGAATTTAATGTAACTCCGAGACCATGCGGTGTTGTCACGGCTTGCAAGCAGGTCTCTCATTCAACCTTCAAGATCTACAAACTGGTGAGCATGTTTTTCTTGACAGAATATAGGTAAAGAAAAAACACGTTTGTGTTCTTTGGGGGCATTCTTGAAATGCGCGTGACAATTTGGGCCGAAAAAGGAGGTGCTCATTTTTGCTAGCGTTTCTTGATCCTCCGAAACCGACCGCCAGACAATATATATCCCCCTGTACATATAATTATTATGATCTTATCCTTATGGTATTGTGTGGTGTTACTATCCAAATTGTCCAAGGTTCGCCGTGGGCCCTACTTGGATCAGCTGTGGCCTTACTAGTAGGTTAACAGGGTTAAGATGGTTAGCTAAGTATTTAGCTAAGGATGCTAAGTATGCTAACTGTTTGTTTTCTGCATTAAGCAATTGCATTTCAAAATGTAACCCTGCTGGCAAAAAAAATGAAAAGATAGAGGATTGTTTCTGGATTCTTTGGAAATGCTTGGCTATTTTTTTCTTGATGCGAAGAAACAAATTCATGGCAATCAGTGTTTGGGCATCTCTTTGGATGCTTGCTGGTCAGGCAGGCTTTTGACATTTAATTACAGCAGTGTGCTGAGCCATGCAAGGCTTGCAGAAACAAAAGCAACCATGAGAGGCTTAGCATCATTGAAGCCATGGAAGGCTTGCATGTCAGGTAGCCATCAAGGCTTGCACACATGTGCTGAGCCATGCCAGGCTTGCCA
>Ga0126342_10006067_pt1 | contig 21324 bp, 15 predicted proteins | sample Cyp1metagenome_FD_92528 | JGI IMG/M metagenome (GOLD analysis project Ga0126342, IMG submission 92528) | Coral microbial communities from Lord Howe Island, Old Settlement Bay, Australia - Cyphastrea 1 metagenome | ecosystem: Host-associated > Invertebrates > Cnidaria > Coral ...
AATATATCACTAATATATCACTAATATATCAAATATATCAAATATATCACTAATATATCAAATATATCACTAATATATCACTAATATATCACTAATATATCATTAATTATAATTAATTATCGTTTATATATCATGCATATCCATGCCTGGTCGATGCATGAAAACCCGTCAGTCGACAGAGTCGAGCCAAGGCGTGGGATTGAAATTCAACTTCTGCTTGGTCCATCTGAAAGGCCTGGGAGATCCATGGAGATCCTGGGAGAAGGGGATTGGCTCGAAATTTTTTGTGACCCATGTGACCCAGAAATATCCAGAAATTGGATGGTTTAAGAGGCGAATTTGGCGAATTTGGTCAGTTGATTCCTATGGCGATTTGGCCCTTTTGGGGACCTAGAAATTGGATTGGATCCACAAACATCAGCATGGAATGGCAGCAACAAATCAGTTGAACTCCGGAATTCATGTTAGCTTTGGCTCCCCGAGGGTTCCTGTTGATGCTATTGGAATTCACTTTCCCATCCAAAACAGCCTGTATTTACAGGATACCAGTCTGTTAATCAGAGGTGAATCAAGAATTGGACCCCCAAATGGGGTTGGGATATCACATCCAACTTGCTCACTTGGTTATATCATGTTATATCAATGTGGACTTTACCTGCACTTTATTCAGACTTTTGCCATAACTTACAGGTTTGGTCTCAATTTGAACCCCCCAAATTTGTCATGTTGATCTCCTGAAGTACCCCGTTTTGATCCCCGCCGAGAGCGCGCCAGGGACCCAGAGTTCGCCATCTTTGACGCCAGGACGGAGTGTCACCTGGCTGGGGTGCTCAGAGCATCGGGCATCACGGCTTCGTAGCCCTGTAAGCACCTACTTTGGGCTGATGTTACCGTTAGAATCTCTGCAGTAAATGGAGATCCTTTCCGTTTTTTTGCTCTTTGAGCACTTTAATCTTTTGGAGTAAATGGTATAGTTTTTTGCTAGCCAGCTGAGAAAAAGAAGAGAGTATCATGATGTATCATGGGTATCCAGGTTTGACCATACTTGGGGAAATCATTCCAATAACTCACCAAACATGGCTCTAGTCAAGGGAATCATCCCAAAAAATCGATCGAAATCGACATGGCGAATGATGCTTCAGCCAGCCATGGCGTTCGGGTGGTACTATCTGTGGTGCTCAAGAAATGACCCAATGTGAGACCCCTCTGTTTTTTTTGACTGTGGCCACCATTTATGGGTAGGAATTCATTATCATTTAGGAGGCTATGGTGGGTCAACCATACACATATATCATATATATATATATACACTACATACATACATATCGGGTCACCGCAAAAGAACTGTTTTAGCAAAATGCTTGCATGACATTTACATTTACCTCATTAAAAAAAAAACACAGTGGTCAACTTGTCTATCTATTTTGGGGTTGCTATACTGCTAGACAATCTGCCACAATTATAACATAGTTATCAAATAGTCATTAACTGTTAACAATATCAAACAATTAATACACTAAAGCAAATGGTTCCATACTGGTTATTCATCAATCGTCAAAGGTCGTTTTTGTAATGTAGTAAACCCAATAATACACTTACTATTTGGATCTATTTGGGATCATCCATTTATGTGCCTTGAATTGTTTCGGATTTTTCCTTCACATCAATCTTCAAAGGTTATTTGATTCTTGGATACCGGTTAACCTAACTATGGAACACCACAATTTTTACTAGGTAAATCAACCATTGTGAAAACATGTAGATCAACCATAGTAAATCAACCATTCTGGTAAATGTTTAATAGGTAGATCAACCATAAATCACCATTTTCAATAGCTTTTTGTATGTTTACCAGAGGCAGCCTCTAACATTTTCAACTCACCGTCCTGGCCGGGGCCGGGGACCCCGGGGACGCCTTGAGGTGGAGGTGGGAGATAGCATCCGTGGGGCCCTGGAGGAATGCCTGGAAGAACCGCTGGAGGCGCGGGTGTTTTTTGGGCTGAGATCCCATCGATGAACAATGGGTGACCTGGGTGGGGATTCACTGAAGGAATTCACCATTAAACAAATCATTAAACATAGGAGATGAATCATGGAATATAAAAATCAGCATATGGAATATGTTGAGCGGAAAACCCAAAATATGGAATGTGAATGTGAACATGAACCGATGCGAACAGATCCAGTTGACTAAACCATTCAGAAATGGCTGGTTGGCGGTTTCAGCCATTTCTGATTTTCCATCCTAGAAATGGGATGACGACCCAGATGGACTGTCATATGGGATATGGCTTGAAAGCACCAGAAGGCTTCGTTTGGGTGGTTATTTGGCTCTAGGATGGGGGATGGGGGATGGGGGAAGGGATGAACGCGTGACATCACATTTTTTTTACCCAGGATAGAAGAGCAACATTCAACTCAATTGATGGTGGCAACTTACTTGTGCATCTTTTTAAGGGAGTTACTGCAGAGAGCTGCCATGGACAACCCTTCAGGATGGGAAGCTCTCATGGTGTGATATCTATTTGTCCAGATGTTGATTCTGATTATCCTTGGAAAAGAACCTGTTTGCTTGCTTTGGACGGTCCCATTTTGGTGTTCAACTTTAATTTTGGCGTCGTAAATCATACTTTCATGTAAGAATCCTTTCTGAGCCTCGACATAGTTTGCTGGTTGGTGGTTTGGAACATGAATTTTATTTTTCTATAATATATATGGGAATGTCATCATCCCAACTGACTTTCACATGATTAAGAGGGGTGGCTCAACCACCAACCAGTTATTACGTATTATCAGCCATGATTAAACATTATTAACCACTATTAACCACTATTAACATGGGCTCAATGATATGGTTAATTTATAGATCAAACTATCAATTCTGATCTCTGTACACATTATTATAGATCCGAATTTTTGCTTCTGGTTTGGCTTAGTTTGATGGGCTGATCTATGCTCCTCTTTTTTTATGGACCTGTTGTTCAGCAGCCCTGCAGGCCTCCAAGGTCTCAGGTGGTTAAACCCATCCAACTGTGTGTATGTATATATATATATCCCAGAAAATCCCAATGACTCATATTTTACCCCTTTGTTTTCATGGTGAATTATCACTACTATGACTATAATGGATAAATGAGTCGACTTTCAGGGTATTATATGATAACTTAAATTACACATTTTATACATATATGTGTGCCTTTTTAGTCGCAGGTCTTTATGGAGTCATTGATGCCAGTCGGAAACCCAGTGACTACATGGGGATTCAACCAACCCAAAATGCTGTCAACCAAAGTCAACAAACACTGGGATTTGATTTTGACGACAAAAATGGAACAGCCCGTCCTATAATGTAACACTCGACCAACATATGGACCCCGCAGAGAAAAAAACAAGTTTCGTGGTGGGGATATGCAATGTTTTTGCAAGATGATGTTTGCACTGGAGATGATGGCAATTTCACGGTTCCACGGGAATTTTTGTCCCGCTGCACAATGGGCTGATCAAAGGTTCTGAAGGTTGTCGGAGCAGATAGACTAGGATTTCCTGACAGCATATAAATCTTTAGATTAGGCTGGTTGGTGCTTTGGAACATTTTTTATTTATCTATATAATTATATTGGGAATAATCATCCCAACTGACTAATATTTTTCAGAGGGGTTGAAACCACCAACCAGTAATTGGCTGGTTGGTGCTTTGGAAATCTGTTTTTTTTTTCATGTTCAACCGCATTTGGGATGATCATCCCCATTGACCATGGACCTTCAATATATGTTTCGGGGGAAACCATTTGAAACCACCAAGCAATTTTTGATGTTTACCATCACCAGGACTGGGGTCAATAACCATCTCCAAGTGGAAACTGATCACGATGATCCGAAAATCACGCAGAAAAGACAGTTACTACGGGGAAAGTATGAAAGGACGGTGTTTCTCGATGTTCTCCGCTTTTTTTCTTCCCATTCTATAATCTATAGTGACTTACTTCACCGCACTTTTTTTCGGATGCAATCGCCCAGCAATCATTCAGCAACACCGGATTGCAGGTCGATGAAGATATCTCTGAGGAGCAAAACTGGGGGCATGGTGGGTGTGTTAGGGAAAATGGATGAACATGGTACCATCTGGTTATTTAACATAGCCATGGAAAATCCCTTATAAATGGAGGTGTTAATATGAAAATAATCTATAAATGGGCCATTTTCCATGGCTATGTTAAATAACCAGAGGGTAGATCTTAAATGGCTAGTGAATTCTAGTGAACATGAGGTTTCTAAGAGGTTTCTAAGCAGTGGATGGGGTCTCCGAGCATGTTCAGACTCAGTCCATGTTTTTTCTTGGTGATCTGGCTGGAATCTCGCCATGGTAGACGGAAGTGGAAGGAGAATAGTTTGAAAGAAAACCACAAAGGGAAACACTCCATGCCCAAGATTGATACGCTATATCTCTTTCCCCTCAAAAAGCAGCTCTGTATTCAAAACTTGCATAGTTGCCTCCTCTTTCTGTATATTCCGAATTTGCGCGGTGTTCCCGGCAGGAAGCTAGCGTCCTTGAGCGTGAGGATGCCCTGGTTCAGTTCATTTGCAACAGGAGCTGGGCTGGGATCCTAGGCATCCTAAGGATCCTAGGATTGGATGGCCAAAAAATCCAGGAACCATCTGGGTAATTATAACGACCTCACTGCGACCGAAGCCTTGAATGATGATTAGGATTCGGGAAATTATCCCAATATAGCCTTAAAAAAATCCTTATTTCAGATCAGTGAATTATTATAATTTGCCCAGACCTATGTATACCTATGATCCATTGCCAATGGTGCAGGCTGTCCTGTGACTGCCCGACTTGGCAGAGCAAACCAAATGGGATTTTAGGTGTCATCAAAATTTGGGGCAAAGCCACTGATGAATCGATAGGTTATTGGGTTACAATTTAGTTATAATATATATATATATATATGTATATAAACATATTATATATATAATATCATATAATACTGTTGTAATGGCTTAATATTGACTACTCGGCGTTTTTTTTTTTTAAGGGTACGGTACTAGTATCTAATATTCGCAATGTAGGAGTTGATCAATCACAAAGGATCCGAAGTGGGAGATGGAGTGTGTTGAAACAGAGATAAACAAGTTGGTTGATCCTCATTTGTTGTGGATATATCAATGTATATCATATCCCATGACGGATCCATGGTGCTGGTATATATGCGTTTACATAAAGGGGGTATATTGATGGGATCCCTCGATCCCATGAGAAAATCATTGATGGTCCACTGTCATCACTATGTACATATATGATCATATACATATAAAAATACATATGGATATCAATATATATGGATTTCAATACATATGAACTGTCATCATTGATGGTCCACTGATCATATATATCCATATATATATACATACCCTCTGGTAAACATACAAAAATCTATTGAAACTGGCCATAGAAATAGTGAGTTTTCCCATAAACAATGGTGATTTTCCATAGTTATGTGACAGTTTACCAGAGGGTATCTGGTTGGTGGTTTGGAACATGGCTTTTATGACTTTCCATATCTTGGGAATAAGGTGAACAACTGACTAATATTTTTCAGAGGGGTTGAAATCAACAACCAGCATGTATATATATATACATATATGATGAGCAATATAGATATAGACGCAAAGTCCATTATCTTGATTCACACTAATTTACGAATATCATTGTCCAAAATAGTCCACAGAACACTGCAATTATGGGCCTCCGGATGCAGGCCAGCCATGCATCGCTTGCAGAAGGCTAGTGAGGGCTGTTTTGGTGGTAGTTGCTGTGTTGTTTCTCCTTACATTCGCTGTTGGCTGTTACTTTCTCTTATTTTCTCTCTGTTTTCTTCTCATTTTATCGTCATTTCTCTTCTCTCATCTCTTGTTTGTCCTCCTTCTCCATCTTGTTATTTTGTCATCTGGCTTGAAATGTTTCCTTCTTGATTTTCTATTCAGTTGTCATACCCTTCCAGCTTGACACTCAGTTTCGGATCCTCTAAGCCCTCTACGCCGCACTATATCAATCTATCACTGAGTTGAGCAATCATTAATTGAATAAGTTAGGCAGATGTATTCCAATGACAGGGCGCACTGGAAGCCAAACCCTTCCGATTTTTCCAGGCGCCGAATGGCATTGCTTTTGCCTGGGATTTCCCTCTTTCGCGTCAAGAACGGATGGACCGGGCAGAGTTTGATGGGATGATAGGATATTTTACTACATTTTAGTCATATTATTTTAACATAGTTTTAATATTTTAAACATATTTTAACTATATTTTTAGTATATTTTAGATGGTTTCCCTGTATTTGCTATCCACAATAAACTAGGCAACTTGCCATCTGGAAGTTGATGCCTGGATCATTTTGTTGGTTCATTGTTCGGAAGTTTTGCGAAACAAACTTCCCACCAGATCCTGGTCGTTTCATGATTTTCTTTTGATTATTGTTAGGATGAAGCTATCAGGATCTGGTATCATTGATCTTTGACATTTTCTGATGGGGATCCTGTTTACAGTTGATATTTTTCTTTAGCCCGGATGGCGAAAAAACCTAAAAGGATCCCCCGAAAAGTTTGCAGGAATTCTTCCTGGTGAACACGCTGGCGCAAGAACAATCCGAAGCTGATCAGCAAGAGCTACAGGAGGTGCTTTGACCGGGCTTGGTGCGTGACGGAACCACAGATTCGTCATGTGTTTCTTGTGTTCTTTTTGGTATAGTAAACTTAGTAAACCAAACCTAGTTTTTTTGAATTGGTAGATAGATAAATAAATAGATAGATAGATAGATAGACAGACAGACAGATAGATAGATAGATAGACGAGACGATGAGACGAGACAAGACGAGACATGACATGACATGACATGACATGACATGAGAAGATAGGATAAGATAGGATAAGATAAGATCGATGGATAGATAGATGGATGGATGGATATAGATAGATAGATAGATAGATAGATAAATAGACAGACAGACAGACAGACAGACAGACACACAGGCAGATAGATAGATACATAGTACATAGATACATAATGATAGATAGATAGATACATAGGCACATCAACCAGATTGTTGTTTCTTTTTGATATATATATAGCCGTTTTGATTTTTGAACTCACCTGTTTGTTTACTTTCTGAGATGTCCTCCCTGCCTCTTGACTGGCCATTGCCACAGACACGGCACTAGGAACAAACATTCCAAACTGTTAAGTGAACTAATTCACCAAATTCACCATAAATTAGTTGCTCCCATGAAAATTACCATTAAAATTCCCATTAAAAAATCCACTCAGATATTCCCATAAAAAATCCCATGAAAATTCCCATGAAAATTCCACCACCTCCACCCCCAGGAGACCTCCGTGCGCCGCCGGCGCTGGTCCCGCGCCTCGGAACGCTCTAGCTGAACTCCGACAGCTGAGGAGTTGCTGAACTACGTGAGTCCGAAATGGGACAGTTCACATGGGAAGGATTGAGATTTCAGCAATTTTTGGGACGTAAAGATGATTTCATATGATTTTATATCTAATATGGTTGATTTTGAGAAAATATTGGAACCAAAAAAGACGGCACACATAGATATGCATGTTTATTTTATCTGATCAACTAGAACTTGTTGATCCAACACTAGTGGTGATTTGGGTAGATGAAACTATGGTTATTTATCTAGAAATACAAATCGTCCACTTTGAATATTGGTTTGTCCGAAATCGTGGATTTACTATAGGCAATTTTAAATTGGAAAATGATGATCAACCATGAGATTGTGTGGTTTGTTTAGGCCATTTTCGAACAAATCAACATGTAATGTAATGTAATATAAATGTATTCAATCCAAGCTTGAATCCCATCGACTTCACTTTTACTTGGTGGTGAGAAGGGAGGAACAAGTATGCAAATTATGCAGATAGAACGATGTGTAGCCAGCCATTTTATCCGAAAGGATCTGTCTGACACCTGTGAAGATTGGATAAAAACTATATGGGTATGGGTCAAAATTAGGTACCCCAATAATTGGATGGTTAATACGAAACTAGACTAACATCTGTGGTCCCCTAGGTCTTCCATTTTGACCCACATCCATATAACCAGAGAAGCAATAAAAGAGTTATGCAAGGACTCGGACTCCAAGAAAGGTCGAGAGCCCCTTTTTTCCGTAGGCCCTTAGACCCAGCATGGAACTTTCCAGTGGGAAAATGATGAATCATGGCATGGGATAGTTCCTAAATATTTAGAAAAAAACCGGGTGCGTCCTAGAGATCGCTGCAACAATTGATGTTTCCTCGACCCTTCCGCAAATCTAGTGGCGAATCCCGCTGCTGGTTTGCTAGTAGCTAGCAGACGTGGCTGCACGTTGGAACACGGGCTGCTGGAAGATCAAACCCTCGCAGGGCTGATCTGAGCTGCCCAATGACAATTCAGTGCAACTAATTCAAGGCATGTAGTCCGGTGATTTGACGCCACCAGAGACGCCACCTGCTGGTTCAGACGCTTCAACAAAGACTTCCTGCAAGAAGTCGAAAGTGATTTATCAAAGTTTCCCTTCTCAGAGTCCCGACATAATTGCAAGGGGTAGGGTGTATGCTGGGCGTCCTGGCTTTGCAAACTAGATCAAACTAGTTCCAGTTGGACTGTAGTGATTTATGCGTCTTACAACAGTATGGGTGAACCTTGATTGCCTAAAAATTGATGGTTCAGTGCTGACAATTTGACTTACACTCTCTAAGCATGAAATACTTAATAATACAGGAAGCAGTCCATGGCTTGGGAGGTCTTGCTGTAAAATTCAAAGTCCATCTCAGGTACTAAGGTTGGCTCTGGTGGTCTCCAGTTTTTTGGCGTAAATGCTTTGCCCAAAAGTCAGCGCGATGCTGTTGGCATACCATTTGAGGTCTAAATAAAGCTTGCCTAGTGAGGAATATGTGGATTTTTGTTGGTCGGGCCGGGTTGAAACCTGCAGCTAGAGAAAACATGCCAGAAACATCTTTCTTCTATGAAGCTTCTACATGCAAACATGGCATTCCAATGCCGCTGATCGCAGTGGAACCAAATGGCACTTGCCATCACGGGAGCGTTGCAACACTGATGGGCCCCAAAGGATTTCTCCAATCATTTCCTCCTCGTTGTTGCTGTTTGGAATACAGAGTAGTGTGCCATATTTCTCATGTAGATATTGGCTTTGGAAGTGCTGCAGAGCCATTTGACACAGTACACGGGCCATCACTGTATGATTGTCCCATTTATAGCAGCAAACTGTACTTCTTTCGTTTTCTTCAATAGGCGTGGTTTCAAAAGACATTAAATGATTATTGGTGACTCACAGACCTTTTCTTCCCCAACTGGGTTGGCGTAGCAGTTGGATGATCAATCATTTCCCCTTCCCTGGAGATGACCTGTAAGTTGACGACAGTTTTTGGGATGGGTTGAAACCGCGAAAAAAAGGAGATTATAATGATGACATAAGTCATAAGAAATCATGAGAGATTAATTGCACCTGATTCACCTGATGTACTATATACCCTTTTTCCAATGAGCTTTATGTTCTTGTACCATTTTACTGTAGTGTTGGTTGCTTCCAGTGCAGTTTAGTACCATTAACATCTGTTAACCAGATATATCCAGATAATTGATAATGGTACTAAGCAACATTTTCACCAAAACTATATCAACATAGCAACCCGCTCTTAAATTGGTCGGCGAGTTGGCATCGCAGGGATGCTTCATTCCCGTGTCGGAGATCGTACCGGCCTTCTCCTTTGATGTCGAGGTGCGATGTTCCAGTTGGGAGGCTAAAGCCACCAAAAATCATCGAATTTACTGGTATATAACCCTGAAAGTCCAATGACTCATCCATCTAATAGTAGTGATAATTCACCATGAAAACAAAGGGGTAAAATATGAGTCATTGACATTTTTTCTGGGTAACATAGCAATTAAAATCTTCTCCGAAGTGAATCTATTGAGAACTCCAACGATCTATGAATCCACATGATTTCACCATCAGATCAATTTCCGCTATGAAAAAACCTCCCGCTGCAACCATGGAAATTCTATGGGTCAAAAGGAGAGCAACGTGGGGAATCTTGGAAAACAATGGGCCATGCTTTCATCACTGTGAAGCCTGCGGAAGTGCTGAACGGCGCAGGTTCCGTTCTTCAACATTTTGGTGCCGACTGTTGAGACGACGATGCAGCGATTGCTGGTGCGCTTGTGATGCGGGCAAGGACTCTCATAATGAGGTAACTAACCCATATTGCCTATTAACCCCAACAATTCTTATAGATATCATGGATATTAAATGATATTAATCCCAACATATCCATGATATTAATCCCAACATATCCATGGATATTAAATGATATTAAATGATATTAACTAAGCCATATTAATCCATGGTAACTCTCCAAGAATCCAAAAAGAATTCTGGGTCAGTTCTTGGGAAATCATGGGATTCTCATGCCATTTTTGTGACCCAATGACTCATCCATCTAATAGTAGTGATCATTCACCATGAACAAAGGGGTAATTTATATGAGTCATTGGGATAAAATATATGGGATAAACATGTATCAACTGAACAAAACACATATATTGACATATATTGACACCAGGTGTGTCATCTTTCTCGGCAATCGCCAGGTGGAAAATTTGATGAGTGCGGGCTATCACGTGCTCTTCTCAGGCGGGACAGTTTCGGGACATCAATTTCGCAGCGCTTCGGCCATGGATTCTTGGAAAGCAGGGAAAATGATGGGAAAATATGGGAAAATTATGTTCTAAACATGTTTAAAACCATGATAGGTTGATATATTTTGTGGAAACACAATGGAAAAGCATAGACAACATCACATTTTGTTGGATATATGACCAACTTTTGGAACTCCCAGAAGTCTCTCTCATCTCTCTCCCTTTTCAAAATTTTGGCCCATATAAGCTGCAGATGCGATCTTTATCCTGGTGTGTGAACAACAATCAGCTTCATCCACTGCATGAGAGCGTGTGCCTATACGGAATTGATTACCTGAACTCCAACTTCGGGAAACGTCATGAATATAGCCTGGCATAATATTACGAAAGGTAAGGTGGTCAATTATATTACCTGAATGAGTATTCATTAATATTCATTAATACCAGGTATGCTATGGCACCCAGTGCCTATGTTGCTAGGTCCTAATTGGATTCCCTAGGATTCCCCTAACGACCTGTGCCTGGAAACGACCCCCCAACTGGGGTTTCCCGCAGGTGAGACTGGCGTTGGCAAGTCCGTAGGCATCCAACAATTCCTGGGCTCTGCCGGAGATACCTTTGCCGCCCGGGGCCAAGGGGACTCCCAAAAGTGGGTGTGGAGATGTGGGATTCCCGAGAAAACCACCAATCATTGGACCATTGAACATATTGAACCATTCAAACATTGGGATTTAATCCATGTATAATAGGGATTTCAGCCATGAAGAATGGATATGTGTCTTAAAAGAATGGATTGGCCAATTTATGGTGGATGTTTCCATAAAATGATGATTTTTTACCCAGATGGTAACCAGTGGATCCACAGGGGCTCTATATATTTTCAGGCAAAACCCATGTGGATCCCAGTCAGGAATGCTAAGTCTCGGCTCCTCCAAGACTTGTAAACAAGTGCTTCCAACTCCCAGGACTTCATGTTCCCGGATGGTTCACCTGAAATCAAGCATGATCGAACCACATCCGGACTCTTTTGTTTATCGAACTTTCAAGTGAGTCACATCTAGAAATCCCACTAGAAATATCCCATTCCAGCGAATTTCCCATGGAATTTATGGTTTAAAACACGTCCGAAATCCACCAAAAAAAAAATCTATCAATGGCCATTTTCATGGTATTTCCCACCAGTTTCATGGTATTTCCCATGGATTTTCCCCATTTTTTCCCCATTTTCCCACGATTTTCCCAGGGAAATCCCCGGGTTTTTGGACCGTTGGACGTCCGCGAGCTACCTCGGTCCAGGTGGCCTCGGCCAACTTCTCGGCGCAGACGTCCTCGGCCAACCTGGTGGACTTCTTGGAGAACACCCTGGAGCCGGGCGACCAAACTTGGGAAAAAACATCTGGAGAAATATGGATATTGTTTATATATATATTATCTTCCAAGATTTTACACCAACACCCTGGGATAATATTATTCCATCTGGATAAATATATATATATAACCAACAATATCTGTTTATATATTCTATATATATGGTGGATGATTTATGGATAGTTATATAATATATAAATCCACCATATATGGATATTATATATATCTTCCAGTTTATATTTATGGATATTTATGGATATTTTTGGATATATGTTGGATATTTTTGGATATATATAAACAGCCAAGAATTTGCTGTTGGTTATCCAACATATAACCATATTTATCCATGGTTTATTATATTATAACCATATTTTATCCACCATATATTGGTTATTCTTCCAGTTTATATTTATGGAAAATTTATGGATATTGTTTATATATTCTATATATATATATGGTGGATGATTTATGGATAGTTATAACTTAGTTATATAATATAATATAATATATAAATCCACCATATATGGATATTATATTTATATTTGTATAACATATATCCAAAAATATACAGAAATATATATATATATATATATATATTTGGATATAACAATATATATATATAACCAACAATATCTGTTTATATATTCTATATATATGGTGGATGATTTATGGATAGTTATATAATATATAAATCCACCATATATGGATATTATATATATCTTCCAGTTGATATTTATGGATATGTATGGATATTGTTGGATATTTTTTGGTTATATGTTGGTTATATATATTGGTTATAAATTTATGTTAGTTATCCAACATATAACCGACAGTATGTTGGATAAATATGGATATATGTTGGTTATAAACATCCAACAATTTTGCTGTTGTTTATATATTTTAAAAAAAATTGGTTGTATGTTTTTTTTTTTGGATGATGAAGACTTAAGTCAAATACCTGATGAAAACTGACGTGTTTTTTTTTGCTTTGTTTTAAACGAAGATGGATCGTTTTGGAGGATGTGTTCTGGGATAATGATCAGCGACACAAAATCGGTTTGAATATATATATATATATATTTTAATGGGCGAGAAAGGGGTACAGTGATGAGCCCTACAGCTACTTCTGGGCGTGTTATTCCCAAGGCGGAAGCGCAAGACCTTGCTGGGTGCACCTGCTGGAAAGGTGGGGCCATGGGTCGATGGGTCGATGGGCAATGGCCAACTGGAGGCTGTTGGAAAAATGGAACCGAAAACAATGAAACAGCAATTTGTGAAATTATCAATCAAATCAATGTTTGAACATGTTTGAAATATGAGTAGTGAAGTGCAGGATGCTCTTTATCGTATCATCACTAAGCCGCTTGTTTGTTTGATGACAGCAAGTGATGAGCAACACATGGGGAGTCAAGTTGGTAGCCCCAGAGTTGCACCACATGTTCTCCGTGGCGATTTCAAGCATGGACCACTGGACCCCGGTGCCGGCGTGCAGACCATGTTGCTCTTCATCGATGACATCAATATGCCAATGTGCTTTGGCAGCACTGATGAGTTAATCCTGCCAATGTGTTTCTGAATCTCATCCGGAAGGTGCCCCCCTGGCAGTTGCATATTCAGAATACACATATATATATATATACATACGTATATATATGAAAAGGTGGGATACATTTCAAGAGTTTATGTACTGCCTTGGTTTTGCACTTCTTGGCTACTTTTATATTGGCAAGCTTACGCAGAACATGGCTGGCCGAGGTTGGAGAAGTTTGGGGCGCAGCCACCGATTGAACTCTTGAGACAGGTCAGGTCCGTGCAAAGTTGAGCCTTGGAAACCAAGTACCAAAAATCCGCTGGTACCCTCTGGTTATTTATCATAGCCATGGAAAATGGCCCATTTATAGATGGTTTACCTACTTAAACATGGTGATGTTCCATGGCTATGTTAAATAACCAGATGGTACCCTCCGGTAATCAACGCGGCAAAAGAAAATCACCCATTTATAATTTTTTAAAGATACGTATATTTATATCCCATAGGATCCATGTATGGTATATATGCTAACATTTGGGGTATATTGATGGGATCCATGTTACCATATATAGCAGTACGACTCAATCCGTTGGGGGTCAAGATTTGGGTCTGGTTTTACTCTCCGGTGGAGGGAACATTCCCAGAAGCCGAGTAGCTCAAAGGACTTTCACCATCCAATTTGGGTTCAGTTGTATCATGGGGATGAACCGATGACTTCACCAAGGCCACGATCGATGGTTAGCCCATCCAATAGATGGTTTTTCGCATAAAATTGTGGTCTTGTTGGTTATGGACAGTTATAGATATGCGCTCATTGAATCTCAATCAACCTTTATTGTTGGGGAGGTTTTGTGACCTGGGTTGAATCCCCAAAAGAAGGCCATGACAGGTCGTGGACTACAAGGGATTCTACGATCGCAAGAAGCTCTTTTGGAAGGCTGCAGCCTGCTGACCGACTGGTTCTGTAGGTTACTCTTTGAGTATTGTTTACCATAAATATATAATATGAACTTTTTGCCATAAATAGATTGTCCAAATATTTATGGTAAACAACCAGAACCGACTGGTAAAATATATGAACTTTTATAAGAACCGGCAAGAGTCATGAGGCGGTCGACGTTTTTCATGGCATTTGACTTTGTTTGTACAGCCCACCTCGTCCAGCGGTTTTTTGAGAAAGCTTTGACGTATTGCTTCACTGAGCTGAATCCAAGTAACTAAGTTTGGAAACATCCGAAACATCCATACATTTCTGATTTTTCAGAGTTTCTGAAACATCTGAGTTTTCCCTAATTTTTCGGATTCTTGGTTTTTACATCTGACTTTATTGTCAAGCCTTAGAAATGGGGTGATGATACCAGCAAACCAAGTCCAGATGGGTCCATAGCGTTGGGAAGTAAATCTCAAGATATCCCCATACTTACATGAAATATACATGTATAAATAATCATCATAAATAATCATAAATAATCATGAATAATCATGAATAATCATGAATAATCATAAATCATCATAAATCATCATAAATCATCATAAATACTCATAAATAATCATAAATATATATGTTAAAATTAAAATATATTATCATATATCAGTATATCATAATATATCTAAGTATCAAACAATTTGCATCTTAATGTATAGATCATAATATATCATAATATGTCTAAGTATTGAAAGACACACCCCACCAGCATTCGGCTATTCAATTCGAATCATGTGCGATCTCTCGGATGTCAAGGAAAAGAGGGAGTGAAATGACTCGGTCCACAATCTGTTGTTGGCAGCTTATGTTCCCCTTATATTCCCAATAGTAGAGATGCTTATTGGGTGGTGATGTTCCGTCAAATCCCAATTCAGCATGGTCATTTATGTACAACTCGTGGTCGGTTGGTTATGTTAAGATTATATCATATTATTTCCAAAACGACTAAATCATAACCAACCAAGATCAGATGATTTCCATTCCCCAGCCAGCTAGGATTACCATCAAGTCCCCACCAGTCTAGGGGATCTCATGCTTCCAGATCACTGATCTGACCATCCAGGGTGTCCAAGAAACGCAGTTCATCGCTGCCTGCGGCCCTCCGGGTGGTGGTCGCATGCCTGTGGGGAAGCCAAATGATGTAAACCATGATTGGTTTACGGTACACCCTTGGTGATCCAATAGCCCAATATATATATATACATACATATTTGTTACATATATATATATGGGCTACTGCCAAAATTTAGCTAATGGAGAGTAGTATTCGAGACATCTTTATTTTTTTGGAAATTGAGCTGGGGCTTGGAAAACGATAATACACTCTGCAAAAAACGATAACATTTGCTTATATACCAAAACCTGAAAAACAATAATACACTCTTCAAAAATTGATGACTTGGAGCTATATACCAAATATTGACCGTGGCCCATATACATATATATATATATATACATATACTGTATTATATATTATATACTACAGACTATAGAGATAATGTGCGGCATCTTCGTTTTCGTGCTTTTTGTCCGCCTGACGCTTCCACTTCGAAGCCAGCTGCGGCATTGACCGAACTCTCTTAAGGAGAGTTTGGAATGTTGATTGGACATGATCTGGATCTCATTGCAACCTTATAGAGATGTAGATATTAATAGTGGGGAATCTTAATAATATTAGTCATGAACACATTTGGGTCAAGACCAGTACAAGTAATTGAATGCAATTGATGAAATTGCATTCATGAGCCAGTCCTTGATAGTGTCCATTTAGTAATTGTAAGCTAAGATTTGTACAGTAAATGGAGAACATTCATTTCTGATTGGGCCAGTATGATGTTTCATGGTGGTGACCCTGGTGTCAACCCATTTCTCTGAGTGTCGAATCAATATAGCCATATATAGCCATATATAGCCATATATAGCCATATATAGCCATATATAGCCAATAAACTAACCATTTCAATCGTAGCTTAGGTGACCCCGCGCTTGCTACGTCACTTCAACATGAACCTTGGCGGCAGCTGGCTTCGAAGGGGTGCCATCACAGGGCAATGGTTTCACCAAGCTCACGATTTCTTGTTGGAAGACGAGGTTATACTGTATATAGTTATGCTATGTTATGCTGTTATACATAGGTTATAAGTTATAACATAGGTTTTAGTGTATAATCATAGTTCATAACCATAGTTTATAACCATAGTTTATAACCATACTTTACGATTATAGATGTCCAGGCTTCACAGCGGCTTCACCTTTTGACTGTTGGAGATTTCGGGATCGATCCCGCTGGATCTAAGCATATCCTTTTGCGCATATTTAACCCTCTGGTATCTCCATGTATACCTCCAGCCATTAGGAAACCCCCTAAAAATGAGGTATCATTGGATTTCCCATATCGAAATGGATCCATGGGCTCGATCCGCTGGCTTTTGAATACCCTCTGATATAAAATGGCCAACAGATTTAACTATGGCTTTTGAGAGTAAAATATGTTTGAATGGCCATGGCTTCCGTCCATTCGTCCAGGATTTGGATGACGGCTTTGCCGCAGGCGCGGGATTTAGCTTTTGGGTTGGGGAAAATCATGGGATTTCGTGGGAATTTATAGGGTTTAACTGTTTAACCCTAAAGAAATAGGGGCCTGCACAGACTGGAACATCTAAAACATAAATAACTTAACATGACTATTTTGTCATTCAGGTTTGTCATTTGTCATTTATAGAGGGAAAGCAGCCCTGAAACAGATAGAACAGTTGGAAACTTGGGAATTATGGAGGAAACATTATCCAAAACACACTGGAAGCATGCATCTAGCTTTGTAGGGGTCACTATAGAACATGGACTGTTTAAAATTATGAGGTTTGATGGCCAGAGTGTAATCAATCTTGGGTGTACTGACTGGTGAATCTAGCAATTCCTGTACAGTTGTTGATCGGTCATTTCCTTGCTGCGATTTTGGTGGAGAAATATACTGTAATCTTTCGATCTCTTTGCCAAGAAACCCTTTTGGTGAGATATCCAGTTTTCCAAGGTCAGATTGGTCATGAATCCATCAATCCAGAAGGTCTATTTGAAAGAAAGTAGATCTGGATCAGTGGAGACGTGCAAGAAAGACATCACCATCAATCACCATGACCATGAATCATGCTTATGGAACCCAATCCAAAACATCAAAGGGTTTAATTATCCATTAATAGCCAGTTATCAATGATAATATGGATATTAATGGATCGAAATTCCACTTCCATATTAAACAACCACATTCCATGGTCCAAGTGGTTCTTGCGGTCTTTATCAACATGTCATGGCATCTCCAAACAATAGGATGTTTAATGATATTTACAGGAAACCAATATGCCAAGATGATACCAATATGTAAGAAGTTGATTCTTCAGAAACAATATTTCTATTATGCTATATTATGCTATATTATATTGTATTATATTATATTATATTATATTATACTATATTATATTACATTGTATTGTATTATATTGTATTATATTATATTGTATTATATGATGCTGTCCCCATTAATGTATATAAATAACAATTTCTCCAGTTACAATAAATATTGCTACAATATCCATTAATGTTCCATGAATATGAATTGTTATGAATATAAACAGATATGTCCATAGATTTCCTATGATAATAACCCATGAATAACCCATGACTATTTATTGAGTTAATATGTTCCTCATCACTGGAGAAAGACTCAATGTGACTTCTTCAGGACACCATGCGTTGGAGCCTCAGCAAGCTCACTGAGAAACATTAAGAAAATAGGAAAACACACAGAAACTGCAGAACTTGCGCGGATTGTGTTGGTTTTCAATGCTCAATGCGTTGATATGTATCCATTCCATTCCATTCCATTCCATTCCATTCCATTCCATTCCATTCCATTCCACTCCAGTTATTCAATCCGTTCCGCGGCAGGACGCGTCATAGCCGTAAGTTGTGGTGTCAACTCAGTTCTTACTCCTGGACATCCCAGACATGGATGGTATAGGTGATCACAAGCATTCTGGTAAACACATGGATATTTCTGGGGTTTTACCATCCAATGTTTTTTCACAGATTCATATTCCCATTGTCCCATAATTCCCCATATTTAGTTAATCTTAGTCAGGTATGGATCAATACCTATGAAAATACCATTTTTAGGGGGTTATTCACATCCATAAATCCCAGCTATTTTGATGTGAACTACAGGGGTACTATTGGTTTTGACACACTGCCATATCCCATAAAATCCCCTGGTAAACACTGCTGCTTGATCTTCCAGATCGAATCCTCAGCTCCATTTTGGGCGGCTGGTTGGGGGTCCGAAGCTCAGGAACAAAACCTGGACGTTCAAGTCGTAACAGGTTTCGATATTTGTTGATTTACAACCTTTTTAGGCTACCTTGCCTTGGGGGACAGCTCGAAAGTTGATGTCTTCGTAAGAATGCATCGTGTTTTGGTTTTGCTGGGTGTTTGAGAGTTTGCATTTACATTTTTGATATGTGAAACAATACGTGCATTTGTTTTGCATCAGGATTGCATGGAGACGGTGAGTTGTATCCAAGCACAAAAAACAATGTGTAGACCATGGCCGTCGCTGTGCCAGTGACAGCTGGGATAGTTTGCTCATAGTTGGCTTGGATAGTTGATCAGACACTCAGAATATGGCCATTTCCATTTGCAAAGTGGCCCTCCAGGCCGTGGACATAATATCAGATAATATCTCAGAGTTGGCAAAAAGACTGACTGGATGGCCAACGATCAGAATATGAGTTTCAGATGTGATTTCCGTGCTGAAAATACGTAGGCGCGATGACAACACCCCTGCTTAGGTGAAGAAACCTTCGCTGCAGGACGAAGATGGATCAGGGATCAGGGAAATGTAAGATCGAAATATACCAAACTTGTACTGTGGTTGGTTTGTGGTATACTAAACTTGTAATATTTCAACATATACATGTAATATGTTTCGGTGTTTTGTGTCGCGGAATTTGACATTTGTTCATAGCCCTTTAACACCACCACTAGCGTGCGCGGTAAGCAAAACGCGTGTCGGTCAGGACAGGGCGGACAAGGTGGTCTCGGCCAGTGTAAGGGATCCTCAGGGGGGATTTTTCAGGAGGACAAACCAGAAATGCTTCAGATGCAGATGTGAATTCAACATAGATGACATTTCCTGGAGCTTTCATGAGATATTCATGATTAGCTATTTATGATTAGCTATTCATAATTATCATGAGCTATTCATGAGATATGTCCAATTCATTATTGCCAATGATTTGAGCTATTTCCAATTTATTAGCCTTTTTATGATGAGCTATTCATTCATGGATATATCACAATATATCATGATATGATTCATTATATGATTAGCTATATTTCCAATGATATATTATGTTTCATTATGATATATTAATTTTTGGAATACATCATCATTAAGCTATGATTAGAATTGATTAGATATATAATAATATATAGCTATGAAACTCTCCAGTTTTTGGAACACAGTTCGCAAACACATCGCGGATCTCGCACCGCGCCAAAGCTCAAAATGGGTGTCCCCATGATTTCATGGACAGAGACGCGAGACGGAGGGTCGATGAATGAGACAGTTCTGACGGCTTGTTTCCTATGTTGATCCATGATAGATATCATGAATATATATATATATATACACGTGTATATATATATATCATGAATAGCACAATCATGAATAAATTCATGAATGTACTGTATCATGAGTGCATACTCTTTTTTACCAGCATGTTTTTATCGCAGCATGTGTATCAACTTTCTTCCAACTCACCTCCCAAAGGATTATTTTTTGTTTAGATCTCAAGATGGCACGTCATTTTCCCCAGGCAGTTTATGTATTCTATGTATTCTGTTGTTTGCATAATGATCTTGATTAATTACTGGAGATTCATAGGTATATTTGCATGTTTTTTTTTTTAATGTACATGTTATGTTTTTATTAAACACCCCTCCATCGTCCCAAATATGTGTAAATTTCCTACTAAACTAACCATGGCTTCTGCGGGCTGTTTAGTATCCATTATTATCCACTATGGACCATTAACATCCAAGTATATTCCATTGTTATGAAATTCCCCAAATATTGAAGACTCTCCAGCTCCGCAGCAACTTCAGCAAAAAGGTTGAGATGTTCTTTCGCACCATCGCGGATTTGTTGCCCACGCCTGTGAAGTGTCAGGAGCACAGTTTCGGCAGTGATTTACCAGTAAAATCCTAGTAAAATAGTTAAACTAAAGTAGTGGCGTACGGATACTGCTTCTCTTTTCCTGAGGGATAATGCCTAGCATTTCTATAGAATCCTAGTCATTTGGCTGTCGGTTTCAAGTCTCCAAGTCTTGGTCTTATGATGTGTTATCCCTTTAGAATTTTAGCGGTTATCCTCACATAACAAGCTAGAACTGTGTTTTTTTTGCAGATGTATATTACATAGGGATATATATATATATATAATTGTTTGCATATATATATATACACATACATTTGCACATATACATATATATACACATATACATATATATATACACATATGCATATATATATATATATATATATTGTGAAACCACTGCCCGTTCCAAATGCCTGCATGTTCCTTCGTGCATCCTCAGAATCTCCAGGTCCAATCATGTATGTTCCGAAGCCGGGGTAAGGCTCAGGGAAGTCGTGGAGGGTTGCGGC